>Ga0272449_1001733_pt1 | contig 21712 bp, 12 predicted proteins | sample YNPCB0241_FD_198679 | JGI IMG/M metagenome (GOLD analysis project Ga0272449, IMG submission 198679) | Hot spring sediment microbial communities from Yellowstone National Park, WY, United States - YNP-CB-024-1 | ecosystem: Environmental > Aquatic > Thermal springs > Hot (42-90C) > Sediment... | reverse complement strand
AATTTCCGATGCTTGCCAAGCCGTGCCGAACGAGCTGTGTCCAAAGTTACAAATTAGAGAATGCCCCACAACTGCAGTTCTAAAACACCTCGTCTTTTTCGCTCCGGACTGGGAGGCAGGCGAATCCCCGGAGGGAAAAAGCCCGGCTAAATACCCGGATTAAAACTGGGGTAAAGCCGCGGGAAGCCGGAGGGAGTAATTCGGGCAGCCCAAGGCCAGTTCGGCCTGGGACAAGTTAAATTACTTGTTGATTGCCCACCGCAAATAGCCCCTCTCATGGTTACAGAGAGCATCTTTAGACTAGCTCCGCCCAAGAACGCCTTACTCCTCAGAAAATTGAAGAAGGCTTCCAAAACTGCTCAAAAACGGGCCCTGTGATTCTGCCTACTGTGGTCCAGGCCATATCACCATACGACCAACTTTTGCCGCAGTCATGCCGGACCAACTGAGACGAAATCCAAAACTTTCCTCTTCCGGAAGAACCCCGAGTTGACAACGGCCTTAAAGCGGATGCAACCCGATGTTTTACATATTGGTTGGGAATCTCCGACCTGTGGAGGGGTACCGGGAGAATGGTTGGGGAACCGCACACATTATCCGTCACGGCTTGGTCGGGGAAGTCTCCGGGACCTGGTAAATTGTATACGTCGAGTTTTGATAAACGATCGGGAGTTCAAGTGGAGGCCAAGAGGGTACTAAGACGTATTCGGCTTGATAACGCCGAGCCAGGGACAGAATCCGGTTAGTGCCTGCCTGAGCAAGGTTGGGAAGCCAACGCAGCTGCCCTCCCGGGCCGCGATAGGCATGCACCTCACAAAGGGCGTGCCACCACCAGACAATAGATCGGGCATCTTGAGGAATGTCCTTCCAGTTGACCACATCTGCCCGACGGGCATACCAACGGAATGTTTGGGAAAGGCGGGGGGTGAGAAACCGACTTCCTTTGGGAACTTGACCACTCTCGGCAACCCATCGGCATGCATCTCGCCAGGCGGCATAATCTTCGACCCGGTTTTCGTCGGCTCGAGGGATTTGCGGCCGCGATCTGATGTACAGATATGAACCCAGATGCAGGAGTACCACTGCCACAAGGATTCCTCGGTAAACCTTCGAGACCCAGGACCGCAGGGGTGGTTCCGGCTGGCCCCACCTGATGGCGGCGACCGCGGCCCCGGCAGGAATCACTACGTCCGCTAGCCTGAACCAATAATATCGCAATAAAGCCGCAGCAAGAGGTGGGGATATCCATTCCAGCAGACTCAACATGGCCCCAATGGTCGCAAAGGCAAGCGAGGCTCCGACGAACACCCGGAACCGCTGGTGACTGTGGCTACCAACACTGTTCCACTCAAGCAAAAACCAAACAAATGCCAGAAGAAAGAATTTCTCGAATGCTCCAGTTGGTAGACGAAAGAGTGAGAGGTGATGCCCCAAACGGAACAGATAGATCTCGTATGCCTGGATGACGGTGGCTCGCTCAACATGGAAGTTCAAAGTAACTGCAGGGGTCAAACCAATTAAAGCTAGTACTCCCCCCACCACCAAACCTGGAAGCATCTTTTTAAACTCGGTCCAATTCGGGCGGGAGGTAACCCAGGACATGCCGGCCGCCAGCCATGCCCAACCCCCAGCCAAAACGTGAAATGCGGTGGCTAATCCTAACAGCACCCAAGCCAAGTTCCATTTTCCCCGAAGGAAAGCCCCTACTCCGAAGAATGCAAACCCATATGCGGGAACTTTGGCTTCCAGCCCGCCTACAACCCATTCCCCAGCCATGTTGAACCGTTCTTGCAGACAAATGAAAAGGATTCCCGAAAGGAAAATTTTGCTCGGCGAACCCAGGAGCGGGTCAGCTAGAGCATACCAACCACAGGCCAAAAGGAGCCAGCCAATCACCCGGCCTATCCACGTGAACACTTCAGGCTCCAAATAGCGGGACGGCCAGCCGAACACTAAATAAAAAAACGGGTGGGCATTAGCGGACTCAAGGAAGGGATCGTTTTCAACCCAATGTCTATTCCAAAAGGCGATCATCTTGGCTACGTAGTGCGATTCGTTAACATCCGGCACCGGCCATGCTCCCTGAAGGCAAATGGCCAGAAAAAGCAGCAAGATTACTCCGATCTTTTCTCGTAGCATAAGTTTCTTGGTTACCTCGAATCGCTTGGACTTCTCGTGGGTTCCGGCGAACGCTGGCCTTCACGCCTAGGGACGAAATTCTTTGTAAGGTTAAAGCCGGGGAAAGGAAGTTGAACGCGGAAAATTTACACCTTGCCGGCTCTCTACAGTTTTTCAAGCATGGAATACTCCCCTGGAAAAACCTTCGAGATTCCTAGCAGCCTTGATTCTGGCTTTTCGGAGCTTCCGGCAATCTAGCATCTCCTTGTGACTTGGACGATCATGGTTGTGAGTGCCTCAGACCAAAATTGCGACACGTTTCATTAATGGACGTCGGAAAGTGAATGTGAGGACAAAAACTCGAAAAATGTCGACAGATCCAGCTCTTCCCATGCCATCAATCTGGGAAGATTCAGAAGTTCCTTGTGCCTTCCTCCAAGTTTGCTTTAAAGAGCCGGTGGGAGGAAGACTCAACCCCACGGGGGGACCCGCATAGGGATCACTGCCACCCGGGCTAGGCGAAGCCACTTCCCACCTTTAGACAGGATGAAAAATTCCTGCAATGGTGGCTGTCATGTAAGCCGCTAGGGTCCCGCCGATCATCGAACGAAATCCGTACCGAGCAAAATCAGACCGGCGTTCCGGCTCCAAGGCCGACAGTCCCCCAATAAGTACCGCGATAGAACCCAGATTGGCGAACCCACACAAGGCATAGGTGGCAATGATGAAGGATCGGGGGGAAAGTTGGTCCTTCATGGCAACCAAATCCATGTAAGCTAAGAATTCGTTCAACACGGTCTTTTTCCCAAGCAGCATTCCTACCTTCAGGCAATCTTCCCAAGGTACTCCCATGATCCAGGCCAGAGGTGCACACAGCCATCCCAACATTCGTTCCAGGCTTAAAGGCTCTCCGCCGACATGAGGGAAGAGAGCAAGGAACCAGTTGATCATTGCCACAAGGCCCACAAAGGCGATGAGCATAGCCCCGACATTTAGAGCAAGTTTTAGCCCCTCGGAAGCACCTCGACAGGCTGCGTCAAGGAGGTTGCGATCCTGTCGGGGAACCACGACTCGCACGGTGCCTTTTGTCAAAGAATCTTCAACCTCCGGAACCATAATTTTGGCGATGACCAAAGCCGCGGGGGCAGACAAAATCGACGCAGCAAGGAGGTGGCCGGGTTCAGCTCCCACCTTGGCCAGCATCATGGCATAAGCTGCCATTACACTTCCGGCGATCGTGGCCATTCCCGAGGTCATTAGGGCCATAATTTCCGAACGCGTCATCGAAACCAGGTAAGGCCGGATCACCAGCGGGGCTTCTGTCATGCCTACAAACACGTTGGCAGCTGCAGCAAGGGACTCCGCACCGGATGTGTCCATCACCCAAACCATCACGCGGGCCATTAAGCGAACAATTGCCTGAAGAACTCCCAGGTAGAAGAGAATCGCCGTCAGTGAAGCGGTGAAGATGATCACTGGTAAAACCGAAAAGGCAAACGGACTTTGGCGGATTCCCTCCCCGAAAACAAACTCCGCTCCGGCATCAGACCATTGATTAATAAGGGTGATAAACCTGCCGGCAGTTTGGTAACTTTGCCTTCCAATTGGAGTCCTCAGGAGTAAGGCCCCCAACAAAAGTTCTAGAAGGACTCCGGAAGCAATGAGTCGCCAATTCATTTTCCAGCGATTTTCGGACAGCAGCCAGGCCAGAAGTAGCATTCCCACCAAACCGATCGCACTTATTACGTATTCCATTGCTCTCGAGCCTCACCACCACTCAGCACCAAGTTGAATCTTCAGAATCCCCGTCCCAGAGCTTTGGTCACCGACCTTTAAGTCCAGTCCGCCGTTAAATCTTGTCTCGGCTGGCAAGCCCGGCCAGTTTTTTCTATCCTGGTACGGGCAGTCTTCTTAGGCACTGACCAGCCCATTGGGAGCCCTCATTGCCGACATGATCGCTTCTTTTTCCTGACCAGGGTGGTTGTGCCAGATTGCTCGCGTTTTTACTCGGCTATCCCGGACTAAGCTTAAACCGCACTCCAAAGCTCGGCTCTCCTACAGAGAGACCCTTATCGATCGTTTTCAAATCCAAGATATGTCCCCCACCACTAGTGCTTAAACCTCGAAGGGTGAATGTGTCGAGCATTTTCTACTACGCAGGCCCTCACGTCGACTTGGCTGCGAACCGCCTTAAGCTGCGGTTTCATTTCCGTGAGCGACAGCTGCTAGGTTCCCTTGGCGATACTCTCTAAATCCCCCAAAGGTTCCGGATTTGCAGGGCAAACCTCCTCTTGCTTTTTGTGGGTTTTTAGCATACTTTAACCAACCGGGTCGGCGAAATGCAGGTGTTCTATTGGAGATATGGAAGGCTGTTTCACAGTTACCTTCCCAGAATCGCCGGTGTCGCCCCGGGACTTCAGGTCCTGGGGGAAGGCGGGGGATTTGCCAGCTCCTCCTCGTGGCAATCGGCACACTGACGATAACCCTTGGGGCTCAGGAGAGTTGATAGTCCGAGAGGATCCAGGGGGAGAAGCGGGGAAATTTCCGAGTGACTGATATTTGGTACACTAACTGCCTCCCGAACCGCATACTGCCAGGGATTAGTTCAACAATTGGAGGAATGGTTATGAAAGCCGCCTATATTGAGCAGACGGGACCCCCTGAAGTGATTATTTACGGTGACCTTCCAAAGCCCGCCCCCCGAGGCAGCCAGGTTTTGGTCAAAGTCGGTGCGGTTTCGGTCAATCCGGTGGACACTTACGTTCGGGCGGGGATGATCCGGTGGGAACTGCCGAAACCGTTTATTGTGGGGTGCGATTTGGCGGGAGTGGTGGAGGAAGTGGGGCCGGAAGTCAAACGCTTCAAGCCTGGAGATCGGGTTTGGGGGAGCAACCAAGGTCTCCTCGGCCGTCAGGGTACATTTGCAGAGTATGTAGTAGTGGACGAATGTTGGCTTTATCCCACGCCGTTAAACGTCTCGGACCGCGAGGCGGCGGCTCTGGCTTTGGTAGGGATAACGGCTCATCTAGGGTTGTTCGACAAGGCCAAGCTTCAGCCCGGGGAGACCCTGTTTGTGTATGGAGGGGCAGGAGGGGTCGGTTCCTGTGTTGTTCAGATGGCGAAAATAGCTGGCGCACGGGTTATCACCACAGCCCGGGGCCCGGAGAAAGCAAAGCTCTGCCGAGAGCTAGGAGCTGATGTTGTCATCGATTACACCAAAGAGGATATTGACGAAGTACTCCGCCGGGAGGCTCCGCATGGGGTGAATGTATGGTGGGAGACCCTCCGAGAACAAAATCTTGAGCGAGCAGTTTCCTTTTTAGCCCCGTTTGGGCGGCTTATCCTAATGGCAGGCCGGGATGCCCGTCCTGTTTTCCCCGTGGGGCCATTCTACGTGCGGGATTGTTCGGCCTTCGGCTTTGCCATGTTTAACGCTCCGCCTGAGAAGCAACAACGTTGTGCCGAGGATATCAATCGCTGGGCTGCGGAGGGGAAACTCCGGGCAGTGATCGGTCGGGTCATGCCATTGGCACAGACCGCCGAAGCCCATCGCCTCCAGGAGGCCAACACTTTAGGTGGAGCTGGAAACTTGATAGGGAAGATTGTTCTGGAGCCGTAAATTCCGGGCCAAGACCGGGAGAGGATATTTTCCTGGTTCCGGGAAGTTTTCTCCCTTTGGCTAGCTCGAGGCAAACCGGTCGCTCTCTGAGGATTCGAAGTTACCTTGCTTCCGGCAAGTTTTACCTACTTTTATCGGATAGAACTGTGCTTCAGAATGATGGATTGAAGAAAACACAGGAGCCGGTTTGGCTCTGGGTACCCCGTATCAAATAGGTCTCCAAAAGTCTTTGGAGAAAGAAGGATGACCGGTGCCTTTGCCCTGGTGGTTGGGGTGATGATGTTTGCTTTAGGTGCAGTGGTCGGGAGTTTCCTAAACGTAGTAATCCACCGCCTTCCACTGGGAAAAAGCTTGGTTTATCCGCCATCTCACTGTCCCTTCTGCGAAACACCGATTCCCTGGTACGACAATATTCCGATTCTCAGCTGGATGTTGCTTCGAGGTCGATGTCGGTTTTGTCGAAAACCTATCTCCGTAAGGTACCTTATAGTGGAGATTCTGACTGCGGTGCTTTTTGTGGTGGTATTTTGGGGGAGCTTCCAACCGGGGAAAGATTTTCCCCACCTCTGGGGCAAAGAACCTCTAGGGATCTGGGGTTGGCTAGCTGTGCCGGATTACCGCCCGGAGACTTCACCTCCCAGTTGGGCGGCGGTAATTCGGCGGACGCTCGCCTATCTGCTTTTGCTCACAACCCTGCTGGCTGCCACAGTGATCGCCTGGGAGGGAAAAAAGGTACCTCTTCGCTTGTTCCTACCGCTATATGCAGCTGGTATCATCCTTTGGCTTGCTCTGCCGTGGCTTCCGGCTTTTGGGCTGTTTGGTGTGCCCGATCCCATTGAGTCCATCTTCTGGGGAGCCAGTAGCTTGGTGGCCGGGGGGTTGATTGTCTTTTTAGGAGCATGGTTTTGGAACCCGGAACTACGCCCGGGGTTTACTCCCGCAATGTTCAGTGCAAGTTTACTCGTCGGGCCTCAGAGAGCTCTTGTAGCCGGTAGCGGGGCTCTCCTGGCATTTGTTATATCTCGAATTCTTGTTGGCATTCTTCCGGCTTTGGGCCGTGTTCCTTTTGTGGGATGGCTATTCCTGGCGTTCGTAATAATTAGCATTTTTTGGTAGTTTCCTATTCTCCCAAGGTACTTGCCGCGATCAGAAGCCGTTCCATGAACGCTTCCTTGATTCGAAGGGTTGGTCCTCTCCGACCCAGCCGGGGCTACCAAAATCGCCCATAACGGCCAAAAGGCCGGTCTCGTAGTGACCGAAAGTTCTTCCACGTGCAAACCCGCGATTGGAATGACCCCAGCAGGCAAGGGGTGGACAGAGCTAGCAAATACCGAACACTTCGGCAGTCGGGCAATCTTTTGCAAATCTGCAGGATCGAACAGATGATGCGAGTTGGGAATTGCAGGATAACGGCAGCCTGGCCCCAGTAGTATTTTCTTAGCGGTAGAGCCCCATGGCGTTTGAGTCAGTTATTCTCTCGGGTTAGGCTCTCAGGTCCACGAGGGTTTCTTTAGGCAGGCACCCCATTCTTACACCCTAGTTGAGATAGAGTGTTAGCCCCGAGCTACAAGCCGAGGGTGCTCGTTGAATTTTTTAATCACCCGCATCGTTACCTCTTGTGGGCGTTTTTTAGAAAAACGTCGGGCAAAACTTAGGGCAATAGATAGGGTGCGTGGAGATGTTGGTAACAGAATTCTCACGTTGAATAACCCGTAGTAGGCCCTTCGCTCCCGTTCCTTGGGGGAAACTGCCTAAAACGGTCTTGGCAGATAATTGGAGGACTGGAAGACGATCCGATGGCCCGCACAGAACTCTTAACGATTCCGGAGATTATGGGCCTTGACAGCCGCCGACAGTTGGTTCGGATTCCTCCGGAGTTGGACGTACCCCTGACGGACCGGGTTCGCCGAATTATCGACACGGCCGTTTTTCGGCGGTTGGCACGAATTAGCCAGTTGGGACTGGTGTCTTTGGTCTACCCGGCGGCCCACCACACCCGATTCGAGCATTCCCTAGGGGTTTATCGACTAGCTCTTTTGGTGGTCAAACGTCTAGCATATGATACTCGGTTTTCGGAGCAAGTTTCTCCTCGTGAGGCAGGATTGTTCATTGTGTCGGCCCTCCTTCACGATTTGGGACATTGGCCGTTTTGTCACCCCATCGAGGACCTTGAACTTCCGGATGTGCCCCGACACGAGGAATTGGTGAAGTCCTATCTCGAGGATTCTTCCTTGGCCGACTTGCTGCGGAAGGAGTGGGATGTAGAACCGGAGGAGGTGCTCGATCTGATAAACGGTGGCCAACTGTCCAAAACCCGACGTTTGCTAGCCAGCATGCTTTCCGGTCCTGTGGACGTGGACAAAATGGACTATTTATTTCGGGATAGTCTCCACGCCGGAGTTCCTTATGGGCGGAATTTCGACCAAGAGCGGCTTTTGGGGAGTCTTTGCCTGAACGCTACTGGGGATGGACTCAGCATCACGGAAAAGGGAAAGACCGCGGCAGAGATGCTTGTCTTTGCCCGATATGTGATGTTTAGCGAAGTATATTGGCATCATTGTGTACGGGCTGCCACCGCAATGTTTCAGCGGGCATTTTTTATGCTCTATCGGCAGTTAGATCTTCCTGGCTTGTTTAGATATACAGATTTACCCTTTATCGATCGCCTACGAAGTGAAGCAGGCCTTGGACCTGCTAATGACCTCTTGGAAGGCCTCTTTGGTCCACGGAGGATTCTTTACAAGCGGGTAAGTCAGTACAGCTTTTTTGAGAACCGAGAGATTTACCAAAAATTAGCCCGACGGCCTTATTCCTGGCTGGTCCGGTGCAGCGAACGTTTGGCCGAACTGTGTAGCAGGGACCTAGGACGGTCTCTTCCCCCACACATGATCTTGATTGACGCTCCACCGGCCAAAAGGGAGGTGGAATTCCAAGTGGATGTGTTTTTTTTGAAGGAAGGAATTTATCGGCCTTTGGCTCAGGTGTCGCCAGTTGTGCGAACATTAGCGGAAACACAGTTCGATGATTATGTGAAACGAGTCCGAATCTTTGCTCATCAGGAGCTGGCCGGCCGATTGAGAACCCGCCCTCGGCTCCATGACCTCGTAGAGGAGGCTATTGAAACTACACCAAAGTAGCTGCCACCTAAGCGGCAAACCCTCGTGCTTGGGGTACGATTCTTGGTCAGATGATCACTTCCTGAGCGGAATGCCCCGTACGAGTTCGTCTCACTATTTCTGGACGTATATCTAGGCTTGAACCTCGGTTTTCATGGATCTCCCGGGACAGTTCGAACTGAGGTCTCTTCTCCCAACTGGGCCAATTGTCGGCCCGAGACGTTCCCTTTGAACGACAAGCAACTTCATCCCGCCAAGTTCCCTTCCGAACAAACTTCCATGCATTGGGTGTGATCGCTTGCTCGGGGCCGCAAGCCGTGAGAGAAAGTGCCGCTTCCTTCATCCCACGTTTTTGCAAATCAGAAGAAGAAGTAGTACACAAGTCCCACAAGTAGGATAACCACCAATCCGAAGAATCGGGCAGCTCGGCTTGGTGTGAGATCGATTTCGACCTCAGGACGGGGCTGAACGCCGGCTCTTGCTCCGATGGCCCAAAGCAAGACACATCCAAGGAAAAAGAATCCCCCAATGGCAATCGCTATCACAAGGGGCATGACTTGCAAGACCAGGGGCATAAGTCCTAACTGTAGGTGGCCTAATCTCATTACCGTTGCAGCTCCCTCTGCATCAGCAGGCATAATTGCGGGCACGTCGATTACCAGCTGCTGCTCCCATAACTGTCGGTACTGTGGAATCCACCCTGCTTCCCTCAACCCCGGGGTATTTCCGGAGAGGATCATGAAAAGATATACATGCAGACCCACCAAGCCACCTAGGATTAGCGATCCCACCAAGGTTCTGGCAGCACGCAAGTATCCAATTCGTGGCCTAGACTCCTTCGGCAAGACATACCGGACTTGCGGGTACGGCAAATGGAGCACGATTAATGCGATGATCGCATACACGACAACAGGAATAAATGTGGTCACGAAAGGCAGCCAATCCGGTAGTTGGTCCAACTGCCAACGGTGGAAAAGCGAAACCAAAATCCTCCAGGAAAACTCAAAGAGGGCAGTGCTCATCCAATAAGCCCCCAGTGCTACCGTCGCGATAGGTACGAGGAATCCTCGAATCAGCCCGCGAGGTCGAGCGAATTCCCCCCACGGCATCCTCATCCCCACAGAGGTGCCTTCCCCCGGCATCCTTACTTCTGCCTCACGGAGAGGCGAAAGCAGGCTAACGATAAGAATGTAGAGGCTAAGAACGACAAACGTGAAAGCCATGTGATGGAGAAAAGCAACTTCGGGCATAGTGCGGAGGCACCACATGTAAAATGTCGGTCCCAAAAGAAGGGCCCCCACGGCTGCTTGGGCACTTACTCGGGAGAAGCAAAGCCCGAAGAAAAACACGGTCACAATCGCCGGGGTGATGAATCCCCATGTTCGCTGGATGTAGTCGAATACTCCTTTGCCTCCGGCGATCCAACCCAATTGGGGTGCCCACAAGCAAGCGATGATCACGAAGAGAGCCGTCAGGACCCGGCCCAATCTCAGTAAGGTTCGTTCGGTGGCTTGAGGATTCAGGTACCTCCGGTACAAGTCAACTGTCACAATGGTGGAGGCAGAATTCAGCATCGAATCCAGCGAACTCATTACTGCCCCAAACATTGCTGCTAACATCAGTCCGCACAAGCCGGGGCCTAAGATAGTCCGTACTAGATGCGGGAAGGCCCGATCGGCTTCCCGAATCTGATTACCATAAAGCTCGAACGCTACAATACCGGGGAAAATGATGATAAACGGCATTAAGATTTTGAGGAAAGCGGCAAAGACCATCCCTTTTTGACCTTGGGAAACACTCCGGGCTCCTAACGCTCTCTGGGTGATAAACTGATTTAATCCCCAATAAAAGAACTGGGGAATCCAAAGGCCGCCTATGAACACGGCAATCCAAGGAACCTCGGGGTGATTCCAAGGCTTGACCGCTGAAAGTTTGTCACCTGCCCGGTGGAAAAATTCCTGTAACCCCTGAAAGACATCACCTCCGCCAATTTGGCTTATCAAGGTGGAAAATGCCAGAAACGTGAGCAGAGCCCCGCCGCTGATTAACGCCAATCCATTGATCAAATCGGCCCAAACCACTGCTTTGAGTCCACCCCAAACGGTGTAGACCCCAGCAAGGAGGCCAATAAACCAAGCAGAAGCAATAAGCACCCAGTTATTTCCTAACCATTCGGCAATTCCGGTTTGCTGCAGCCATGGAGTTTGGGCATACCAGTTTCGAATGGCTTCTCCGAAAATGGTGTCAAGCCCCAGGGCCCCGGCATACAAAACTGCCGAGATGATCACCAGTACATACGCAGCCATGATGTAAAAAGCCATTACTCCCCTTGCCCCGGGGCTAAAGCGAAATTCCAAGAACTGAGGAATCGTGTAGATTCCTCGGGCCAGAAACTTCGGTAGCAAAAAAAGCCCCACAATTACAATCGCCACGGCGGCTGTCCACTCGTAACATGCGATGGCAAGCCCGGTGGCGAATCCCGCTCCAGCCATCCCCACGAAGTGCTCCGTTGATATGTTGGAGGCAATCAACGAAATGCCGATGAGAAACCACGTAAGTTGCCGACCAGCCAGGAAGTAGTCCTCCGAGGTTTTCTCTTTACGAGACATGAACATCGCGAAAAGGACCACAAAGAGCAGGTAGGCTAGGAATATGATCCCATCCAGCGTAGTTAGTCCAAGGGCGGACGTAGACATACGAACAGCCTCCGAAAATGGAACGCCCAAGGTGCAAGTCAACAAAGCTCTTGAGGTTGTGCAAGATACTTGAATATCTTCGGTTTCTCCGGGTGTCAAGCGAAAACCCTTATCTCGTGCGACCAAGGTGGAGCAAAGACCCTGGTTGCCTGGCTCACCAGGCTGCCCCTATCAAATCCCCGGGGGAAATTCGAGGTTAAAACATCCGGAAATGCCTCGGAGTGGCCAACGCTTTCGCCGCATGGAGCCAAGCAGCAGGTCTGCTTCTGAGAAACGTGACGGGGAACGCTCCAGCTCGACGGGCCGGACTTGGCCCGAACCGGGGCTTTGGAAGCTCTGGTCCCAGGTGAAACTAGAAAAGGCGAAGAAGAGGCCCAAAACCCTGCGGCCGAAATCGATGGTTCTATAGGTCCCTTGGGTACGCGGAGATTTTCCAACAATTGCCTTTTTTGGCCCTGAGGCAAAGCGTCTGGGAAATTTCGAAAACCATAAGCCTCGGAAGCATCCCTGGGGTTCTTACTGGTTTCAGGAAACCAGGATCCTGCACAGTGCCCTCCACCATTAACCTCTGATAAAATGAAAATTGCGGATTGACTTTCGGCCCAAGTTGGGATAAGGAGGTCCTGATCGTGCGGCTGCCGGTAGTCCGAAAGCGACTCACTGGGTTGAGCTGTGCCGCGAACAAGTCCAGAAAGGGGCAAGTGGGTTGAGACTAGCTAAAATGCGGCGGAACAACATGTGATCTGGGCAGCGACATTGGTGAGAATGTTGCTTAATTAGGAAATGGTTTTGGACAATGGGTTTACGGGTGGATGGGGCTGCGGAGAGACTGTCTGGGCTTGTTTTCGGGTAGGCTTGGCCTGGTGGCAAATGAGTTTCATCTTTTCTGATCTGGATAGGTGTCATTGGGCCGAGGCAGCACAGGTAAGGAAAGCCGGTTGTTACCCAAGTTTTAATGACGCGGTTGTTGCAGGGTTGAAGAGAAGCTAATTGCCCGGCCGATCAGGCAGGCCGGGGGTAATCTTGAGTGATTCTGGAATGTTTTACCTAGTTTCAACGCTTTTGTAGTCGACTTAATTGTGCTCAGGTAGTTCAAAAAGTTTTCGAGACTTTTAGCTGTTGTAAAAGGGAATGTGGAAAAACCCCAGAAATTAAGGAAGTAGTTTGATCGAAAAGCTAATAATCTGGCTGCGTGCTAGTTTAAAAGCGACGTCCTCTATAACCGGTTTGAATGTCGAAAAACAAATTTTGAACAAGCGACTGAGAACGAATCTTTCTTGAGTAACCATCGAGAAAGAATGAGAAAGACCAGTCCCGGCAAGAATTTGCCGTTTTCAGTAACGCGAATCCTTTTTCCAATTGAAATAAACTGCAGGTGCCTCTGAGTTCCCTCCCGAGCATGGGAATGACTTGCAAAATGGATGCGAAAGGCTGGGGCGGGCGATCACAGCGGAACGGTTTTGGGCCCAGGGGCTTAATTGGAATTTTGGTTCCCAACGGGCGAGTAGAACACGGTACGGAGCCGATTCGCCTGGGAGGCAAGGGGCCTGCACCTGAGTAAAGGCCCCCAGCTTCGAGCTTGAGAAGTAAGGGGTTGTCGCGGGCACCTGAATAGAGAACGTTTTAAGATCATTACTGATTTGATGAACTTGTTACGAAATCTCTTTGGTAACCTCACTCGATTGGAACCTCGGGTATCTGAGGTCGCAGTAAGATTTTTATGTGCTAGCAGGAGGATAGTCGAAGGTAGTATCTGCGTGATTTGGTTGGATTTCTGGTCCAAAAATTGAAATAAGGGCGTTTCCAACGGGTGGTTTTGAAAATATTCCAAAAGCCTGTAAGAGAGCACTCCAGGTATTGTACTTGAGGGGCGGACGCGGGTCTCGCAGGAACTGCGTGTACTGGGAAGCTAGGGTAGGGGCTTCATCAGGTTGGTAGTTGTGGTGGACAAAAAAGACGGGATGGGAGATCCCGCCGAGCTGAAAAGCTAGCGTGAATTTAGACGAGGTTGCTGCGGTGAATCGGGTCTGCTGGGTCCTGGGAAGCCTTTGGAGTTGCCTGGTGGCAGCTGTGGCTGGCTTATGCCAAGGTAGCCAGTCGAACAGGGCCCAGCCGGTTTGCTCTTTAATTGGGCAAGTAACTCCGCCGCATCCTTCCCTCATCCGAGGGAGTGCCAAGGAGTGGCCAACCCGATTTTCGACAAACGACTGCCGGGGTCAAAAACGGTTTGACAGCTCCGCAAAGCGAACGGCTACCCCCGAGTCAAGATGGAGGTTCCTTGCCCCATTCGAAGGAACTTGGGGGTCCGGCTCCTTCTACAGGCTCGGTGCCGAGTTCCTGGGGCAAATCCCGGGTGGGAGGAGTTGGCTCCACTGGGGCTTAATTCGGGGCCCGGACTGGGCCGTCGGGCGGTGTATTCTTTTCCTTGGGAAATTCCCGGCATTAACCCGGGGGCCTTGGATGACGTTCCGTGGATCCCTCGGTTTTCCGCTCCTCGTTGCTAGCTGAGCTCGGCGATCCCCCGTTCCTCAAAGCAGACAACTCGGCAAATGGGGGGAACCGCCGTGAACGAGCTCGTTTGGTATCTGACACTTTGTGGCTTGACGGCCTTCGTGACGTTCGTCTGCCTCCGCATTTGGGATTTTTTTGTTGTAAAAGGTGCGAAGGCAAGGGCAAGGGAAATCATATCTCGGGCGGAGCAGGAAGCGGAGAATCGTCGTCGAGAGACTGAAGTTGAGTTAAAAGAACTTGCTCTTCGTTACAAAGAGGAGGCCGAGCAAGAATTTCGGAAAATTCGAGAGGAACTTCACCACCGGCAACGCCTCCTCGACAAGCGGCAGGACGCATTAGATCAGCAGAGCGAGCAACTCCGAAAGCAGGAACGAGTCATTGAGAACCTACAGCGAAAGCTTGCAGAAAAAATTCAGGAATATAATCGACTTAATGAGGATCGGGAGAAGGTCATCGCTCTGGAGCGACAGCGACTCCATGAGATTTCCGGGCTTAGTAAAGAGGAGGCCACAAAACGGCTGCTTGAGTTGCTGGAGAAGGAACTTCAGCAAGAGGTAGCCTCGGTGGTCCTCCGTCACGAAAAAAAATTGGTGGAACTATGCGAGGAGAAAACCCGGGAAATTCTGCTTTCCGCCCTTCAGAGGTATGCCGCGGCTCACACAGCGGAGGCTACTACCAGTGTGGTGGACATCCCCAATGAGGAGATGAAAGGCCGCATCATCGGCCGGGAAGGGCGGAATATCCGTGCCTTTGAAAGGGTGACCGGAACAGAACTGATTATCGACGACACTCCTGGGGTTGTAGTAGTTAGTTGTTTTGACCCCATCCGTCGGGAGGTGGCCCGATTATCACTGATGAAGTTGATCGCCGATGGAAGGATACATCCCAGCCGGATTGAGGAGGTTGTTGAAGAGACCGAGAAAGAGCTAGAAGACCATATCCTCCGATTGGGCCAAGAAGCGTGCCAGGAAGTAGGCATCAGCAATATTCACGAGCAAATTGTCCGGCATCTGGGTCGGCTGAATTTCCGGACTAGCTATAGTCAGAACGTTTTGCGTCATTCTTTGGAGGTGGCCTTTATCGCCGGGATGATTGCTGAGGAGCTGGGCTACAATGGGGCCCTGGCTCGGCGGTGTGGTTTACTCCACGATATCGGAAAAGCTGCCGACCACGAAGTGGAAGGGGGGCATCCGAAAATTGGGGGAGAACTACTGAGGCGGTTTGGCGAGCCGCCGGAGGTGGTCCATGCTGCGGAATCCCATCACGATAGTTTTTGCATTCAGTGGCCGTACACGGCAATTGTTGCCGCTGCGGATGCCTGCAGTGCTGCTCGGCCTGGGGCACGCCGAGAAACGCTGGAAAAGTATTTGAAGCGAATGCAGGAGCTAGAACAAATTGCCTCCGAGTTCCCCGGCGTGGAACAGGCTTATGCGATCCAGGCGGGGAGGGAGATGCGGGTGATTTTAAAGGCCTCTGAGACTACCGACGAAATGGCCGCCAAAATCTGCCATGACATCGCTCGAGCCTACGAAAACAGATTGAACTTCCCTGGGGAAATTAAAGTGACCGTTGTGCGAGAAACTCGGTTTACGGAAATCGCTCGGTGACTTCGAAGAGTTTTTGGTCTCCGTGTCAGGTACATCGTTCCCCGACCCTCCCAAGTGTTTTCGGCCCAGGGGATCCCTGTAATCTTCGCAGTTGGACCGACGCCCTCATAGTTGGGCCGAGCTAGACTTTCCAATGTTGGATTCCCCCGCCGTGTAAGCAAACCCGGCGATCCATTTCAGTGGCAGGGGGTCAATCTAGAGGCTTTCCCCGGCGGGGAAACGATTCGGATTTGCCTGCCGGAAACCTCATGAGAGATTAGCCGTTTGTTCTTTGCACTCTTATTGGAAGGGAAATTCCTGCTCATGTCGCTGGTCCATCAGACAAGATCAGGCCCTAGTTCGGGCACTTTTCGGATCCTCGTCATTGGGGATATTGTGGGGCAGCCTGGGCGAGATATCGTGCGAAAGGTTGTGCCGATTCTCCGCCGGGCCGAGAACATTTCCTTTGTAGTAGCCAACGCGGAAAATGCGGCGGGAGGCTCCGGTTTGACACGGGCGTGTTACGATGAACTAATCGGAGCCGGGGTGGATTGTCTAACCATGGGGGATCATGTGTACTGCAGAAAGGAGATTCTCCAATTCATTGATCAAGAAAAGCGGCTCGTGCGACCCGCAAATTACCCCCGAGAGGCCCCTGGTCGGCCGTTCACAATTTTAGAAACTCCCGATCACATTCCTGTGGCGGTCCTTTGCGTGGTGGGCCGAATTTTCATGAATCCGGCCAATTGTCCATTTGAGGCCATCGAAAATGTCCTTGCCGCACTCCCGGAACAGGTTCGTTGTATAGTGGTGGATGTTCATGCTGAGGCCACTGCCGAAAAACAGATGTTGGCCCGATGTTTTGACGGCCGAGTTACCGCGGTGCTGGGAACGCATACCCATGTTCCCACTGCCGATGAACAAATTCTCCCGGGTGGTACAGCTTTTCAGTGCGATCTAGGAATGACCGGGCCCCACGACAGCATTATCGGCCGAAAGATCGATCCGGTTCTATTAAAGGCTCGCACGTTCAGACCTACGAATTATTCAGTGGCAACTGAGGACGTGCGTTTGAATGGAGCGGTGATAGAAGTGGATGTGAAGACCGGCCTGGCGGTGGGCATCCGACGGGTCCGGGTGGATTGGGACCAAGCTGAACGGCTGCGGGCGGAGTTTCTGGCCTCGAGTGAGAGAGGGTTAGGAAGGTGACTGGGTACCGTCTGCGGCAGGAGAATCGGCTTGGCCCCAGTCGGCGTTATTCGGCCTGAAGGGGGAATTGTTTTCGAGCACGGGGGGAACACCCGAGGCTAGACGTGATAGGACGACCCAAGGGTGGGATGCTTGGCGAATGTCTTCATTCCTTCTCGTCCTAAACTTTTCGAAAGACCGAAAGTTCGATTTGAAGAGGAGAGACGAGATTGTGCAGTTAATGGAGCCTCTCAACTTCCCCCTTCTGCCCAGGTTTGGGCCTACAGTGTTTCACTGAGGGAAGTTGCGTCTCTTGGGGAAATGCAAATTTGCTGCGAGGTTTGATGCCGGCCAGCAGGGGCAGGGTTCACAACTTAGGTGAGATGGTGGTGCCGGGATGATTCGATCGGGGTGACACTCAGTAGTTCGAACAGTTGAACCACATCTCGAACTCCGGACCCCACGATCCGGGGCAAGACCAAAAAGCCTCTGGGCGAAAAAGAGCGTTTCCCGGAAAAAGGATTTCCGGGTTGCAAACCAGAGGAGGTTCTTAGCGAGAAGAGCGGTTGACTGGCGGAAGCGTAACAAATTCGGGTGGGGTCATCTACCGACATAGCGGTAAGACCGGGGCAAAACTGGGGGAAAGGTCGCTTGAAATTGGCCAAATTTTAAGCCCGAAACTGCCCGCGAGAACTTCAGGCCAAATTTGGCTTTTCGCCCATGATAAGCAAAAGGTGGCAAAAACTTTCACCTAGGAAGTCCCCGGGTTATATTGCCAGTCGGGTAAAGAGTTGTGCGGAATGGTCGGGCTACCGTCGTTGCGAATCTTTGTGTGGGTAGAGTCCAGCTGAAACTCGTGCGTTAGGCGAGCGTGGTCTCCTCTGAGAAGCAGGGAGCATAGAACGATGAAATTGGCAGACATTCTTAGCGTGAAAGGCAGGCAGGTTTACACTATCCACCCCGATGCCACCTTGGAGGAGGCGATCCAGGAGCTGGTTCAGCACAATGTCGGGGCGTTGGTGGTTTGTGAGCGAGATTTGGAGCAGGGAGAGGTATTGCGGGGTATCATCACGGAACGGGATATCTTGCGGTTTGCCGCTGCGAAAAAAGGATCGCCGGCGGAAACGAAGGTCGACGAAATAATGACAAAAGACCTAATCACTAGCGAGCCTTCATGGTCCGTAGAAGAGGCGATGGAAAAGATGACCCGGCACCGGATTCGTCATCTGCCGGTTCTCTCCCAAGGGCGATTGGTGGGGATTGTGTCCATTGGAGATTTGGTGAAGGCCCAGTTGGACCGGCTTGCCATGGAAAACCAGTTCATGAGGACGTACATCCAGAGTTAACGGTTCGGGCGGCCAAGAAACAGGGGCGATGAGCAAACTGAGCCAAGAAATGGGTCCTGCATGATTTGAATCTTGTTGGAAAGCTCGCTCAGTTTTACGCAATCCTTGCGGGGAGGGGATGTGGTTAACTCGGGTTCGGATAGGTTGGGTACATTCTCGTGAAAGGGACTTGGAGGTCTCACACGGATAGTGAACTCGTTTTGGCTGAACGAAACAATCGACGGGTTGAAGCAGTTCATCCAGATACGGCCGAGCGTGGTGGGATGGGATATGAGAATGGGATGGAATATGAAAGGTGTCGACGGTAGGCAATTACACGTGGGTTTGCGGGGGTTCAGACGGCGTAAATCGTCTCCCTCATACTTGCTGCTAGGGATTTGGGTAGGGCTTGCTGCCCACATCTTTGCGGCGGAGCCTTTGAGGCTGCATCCCGATAATCCACATTACTTCCTTTGGCGGGGAAAGCCCACGGTACTCATAGGCTCAGGGGAGCACTACGGGGCTTTACTGAACTTGGATTTCGACTTTGAACGATATTTTGCAGCCCTTGCCCGGGACGGGCTGAATCATACCCGGACGTTCTCGGGTACCTATCGGGAGGTGCCTGGTTCGTTCGGAATCACCGACAACACTTTGGCTCCCAAACCGGGAAAGTATTTGGCACCTTGGGCACGAAGCAATGAACCTGGGTACTACGATGGCGGGAATAAGTTTGACCTCAAACGCTTTGATCCCAAGTATTTTGAGCGGTTGAAGAGATTTATGGCGACTGCATCAAAGTACGGGGTGGTTGTGGAGTTTAACTTATTTTGCCCGTTGTATGACGAGGAACTTTGGCTCGCCTCTCCGATGAATAGCCGTAACAACGTGAATGGGATTGGGAATTGTCCTCGGGACGAAGTGCTTACCCTAAAACATCCGGATTTGGTGGAAGTGCAGCTCGCGTTCGTTCGGCGAGTTGTGGAAGAACTGAACGAGTTTGACAATTTGTACTTCGAAGTTTGCAACGAACCCTACGCCCGAAATGTACCGTGGGACTGGCAGGAAAAAATAATAGAAACGATCGTGGAAACAGAAAAACTCCTTCCGAAGAAGCACTTGATTTCATTGAACATCGCGAATGGGTCGAAGAAAGTCGAGAAACTTCATCCCGCGGTGTCCATATTAAATTTTCATTATTGCACTCCCCCCGACGCGGTTGCATGGAACTATCATTGGAACTGCGTGATTGGTGAAAATGAAACGGGTTTCCGTGGTCGGGAGGATATCATTTATCGAACCGAGGCTTGGGAATTTATCCTTGCTGGAGGGGGTTTGTTTAGTCACCTTGATTACTCCTTTACCTGTGCTCATCCGGAAGGTACTTTCCGGGATTACAGTTCTCCTGGAGGTGGATCCCCGGAACTCCGCCAGCAATTGGGTATTCTCAAACGTTTTATGGAGTCATTTGATTTCGTTCGCATGCGACCTTCTCCCGAGGTATTGCACAAAAAACCGGGAGACCTGAACGTTCGTATCCTCGCGGAACCAGGCCGTGCTTATGCAGTTTATCTGTGTGTGCCCATTCCCCCGAAGCCAAAAAACCTCAAGGAGCACCTTCGAACGAACATCCAGGGAGAGCTTGAGCTCCGATTACCGCCGGGAATCTACCAAGGGGAGTGGATTTCCCCGATCTCGGGCGAAGTCGTCCAAAGCGTAAGAATTAATTCCCAGGGTGAAGTGGTGAAGGTCCAAACCCCTGTTTTCGACAACGATATTGCTTTGAGGCTGGTGCGGACGAACTAGGAGCACTTACGCCGACAGCGTAAATTCCGCTTTTAGATTTGAGATCTTTGTCGTTTTGGGCTTCCGCGTGGCATCGGATAGATCCGGTTTTGAAGAGGCGGAGAGGAGGTGTCGGGCATTTGATTATCCAAAGATAGACGGCGGTAGAGTAGTGTTTTCTTTGTTGTGAATGCCCAGCAGGGTTGGAGATTTCTGTGTGGCTTGATACCCCGGCCGGGTGTCCGCCGGACCAGAGTGAAGATGAAAGGTAAGCTTTTAGGGCGGTCCCTGGTTCCCTGAGGGGAGACGAGGAGAGGGAGCGAGGGAGCAGGGCTTTGGCTTCCGCGTTTGAGTGAAGGCTGAGGTGGAAAATGAGCAATGCCTTTCTGGAAAGGCTGGAAAAGGCAGGACTTTTCAGTTCTGCCGAACTTGAGGAAATTCGGCACCTTGCGACCGAGTTTCCCGATCCGAAAGCTTTAGGTGCCGAGCTTGTCCGCAGAGGAAGGCTGACCCGATGGCAAGCTGGCCAACTGGTTCTTGGACGAAATGTGGTCCTCGGGAAGTACGTCTTGATCGACGTACTCAGCCCGGACGAAGTCAATCCACTTTTTTTAGCCCGCCATCGGGCTATGGAACGGCATCTGGTGTTGAGAGTTCTGGCTAAACAGCTTTCCCAAATCGAGGAGTGGCGAAATCGTTTTTTGGCTGAGGCTCAGCTTTGGGCTGCACTGGATCATCCCCGTTTGGTAAGGGCCTACAACGCCGAGCAGGATGCTGGCCGGTACTTCTTAGTGTTGGAGTTCATCGACGGAGATAGCTTAGAACAATTGGTTCGGGATTCCGGGGTCTTACCCCCGGAGGCAATCTTCCAATTAGCTTACGAGGCTGCGGAGGGGCTACAGGTTCTTCATGCACGAGCGATTCCTCACGGAAACCTGAGGCCTTCCAAGTTAATGATTACCCACGACGGAAATGTGAAACTGTTGGATCGAGGCTTCTCCTATTGGATCCGGGAAGCTTGTCCGGAAACGCCCTCCGCGGGGACAAAGAATGTCGAGGGAAAGTGGGAGTGGCAGGCTCCTGAAGTCCGGACTGGGGCGGGAAACCCGATTCAGGCGGATCTTTTCTCGCTCGGAGCTTGTTTGTTTTATGCGGCCACTGGCCGCGGATTACCTCCTTCCGGGCCAGACACCACTCCTGCCGGATGGCGGGAGCAATGTTCGGAACAATTAGAAGATCAGCCCATCGAGGTCAGAGAGCTTCTTCTACGTCTTTTAGCGTGGAATCCGTCCGAACGCCCGGAAAATGCCGAGGAGTTACTTCATTGGTTAGAGCCGGTGGCAGTCCAGGAAAAAGCGGCTGGAGCTCCGCCTGTGCTGGCTCCCTCTGCCGAGTCGGAAGTCGGCTTGGCGGTCAGGACCGAAACTCATAGTTCTGAGGTGGAAGGGGCCGAGCCGGAGGCTATTGGGGTCATGGCCCTGGGAGAAGGTGTCGGGGTGGAAGCTAAAGAGACCCCCGGTATCCAGGGAGGAGAAACTGCCGGCGAGGAGGAACTCGAAAGGGGAGCCGAGATCCCCGTGGGAACCCGAGGACAAGAGGCAGAGATTTTCCCCGTGGAAGTTCCGGCTCGGACAACTTCCTTGTTGGGCCGCTCCTCTAAAAAAACCTCAGTGCTCCGGAGTTGGAAGGCCCGTTGGGAGACCCTTTCTAAGCGGCAGAAGGTTTTGGCTGCGGGGGTAGGCTTGGTCAGTTTGACTGTTCTTGTAGT
>Ga0272449_1001731_pt1 | contig 21728 bp, 24 predicted proteins | sample YNPCB0241_FD_198679 | JGI IMG/M metagenome (GOLD analysis project Ga0272449, IMG submission 198679) | Hot spring sediment microbial communities from Yellowstone National Park, WY, United States - YNP-CB-024-1 | ecosystem: Environmental > Aquatic > Thermal springs > Hot (42-90C) > Sediment... | reverse complement strand
GTGAGCTGGTTCTGGAGCTGGTATTATGCCCTCAGTTTGAATGAAGAGTTTTGCAGCGTCGAAAACTTCAACTTGATTGTAAGCCACAGTTTCCAGCTGTTTCTTTGAAGCAAGCAGGCTTATGGTGGGCGCTATTCCATGGTAGCGTAAGCCTCCAGCATGGATTGGCGGCGGTATATAATCATGACCTAAAGTGTGCATCGGAACTAGCGGGGTTATCCTTGCTGTGTCTCCGTGGTCATAGGTGTATTCTCCTTTAGTGACTGAAGGACATGCAGTGGGTTCTACAGCCACAAATCGAATATCCTTCGGCGCTTTCCCAGAAACCCTATCATAGTAGAAAGGCCACATAATTCCGGAGAAGCTGCTTCCTCCGCCTATACAGCCATATATCACGTCTGGATAGTCTTCAGCGATCTCCAGCTGTTTTTTGGCTTCTAACCCAATTACTGTTTGATGTAGCAGAACGTGGTTGAAAACGCTGCCTATGCCATAATTAGCATCTTCATGAGTAAGAGCGTCGTCAACAGCCTCACTTATGGCTATGCCTAAACTGCCTGGATTATTCGGGTCTTCCTTTAAGATTTTTCTGCCAGTTTCCGTGTGTTCGCTGGGACTTGCATAAACGTCTGCCCCATAAGACTCCATCATAATCCTCCTGTAAGGCTTCTGTTGATAACTCACCTTGACCATATAAACAGTGCATTTCAACCCAAACAGCATACACCCAAAAGCCAAAGCGGAACCCCACTGGCCGGCACCTGTTTCTGTTGCTAGTCGTTGTATACCCTCTTTCATGTTATAGTAAGCTTGGGCAACAGCCGTGTTAGGCTTGTGGCTTCCCGGAGGGCTAACCCCCTCGTATTTGTAATAAATTTTTGCAGGAGTTTTCAAAGCCCTTTCAAGTCTCACAGCCCTAAAAAGCGGAGTAGGCCTCCAAAGCTTGTAAACTTCTCTCACTTCCTCAGGTATGTCTATCCAACGATCTTGGCTGAATTCTTGGGCTAGAATTTGCTTTGGGAATATTTTTGGGGCTACTCCACCACCTGGCGCTCTTGTCTCTGGTTCTATAAATGGAGGTAACGGTTTAGGAAGATCTGGCAGTATGCAATACCACTGCTTAGGGATTTCCTCCTCGTCTAAAACTATTTTTGTTGAAGGCATATGTTTCACTCCTGAATGGTGCTGAGAAAAGAACTTAAATGTTATATTTAAGTCTTTTGAGTATAATTTTGTACACGATCTATAGAAAGCCGCTCTTTCACTTTAAATTTTCAAGAGGAACGTTTACTGGCTTCTGTATTTTAGAGATGTGAGCTATTTCTTTGGAACAAGTAACATAGTGCCATGTGGATTTCGGCGGCAGTGGTTCACCCTTTAAGGCAGCTTCAATAACTTTATGCTTTGAATATTCTTTACCTTTTTCTGAGGTTTTGACGCCGATTTTAGGAGATTGATAATCAACGAGGACCACGGGTATTTTTGAACAACCAAGAGCCTTCAAGGCACCTATTCTATGGTGTCCATCAAGAACAACGTTTGTGTTGACATCCACAACTATGGGCTTTTTAAGAATCCCATCAGACTCAATTTCAGCCTTAAGATTAGCAAGCCGTTGCTCATCAACTTTCTCGTGGCACTTCAAAAAGAACATGTCAACTAGGCGAACATCAACGCAAGGATCCCTCCCTAGTCTTTTGGCACCAGCTATATGCATGTCTGTAGCCTCGCAAAACTTGACCCGCATAAACGTTTAAGTCGCTAAAGGCATTGGATTAAATAAACATATTTATACTTTATTGCACAAAAAAGTACATTGAGGGCACGAAAGCATGTGGAATAATATAAAAAAACATTTGGAAAATTATCCTGAAAGACTAAAAGTGGCGCGCATTCTTGTAGAAAACGGGTTAAGCGTTAGAAAAGGGAAAGTTTACCTTAACGAAATTGAAATTCCGCCAGTGCGGATTGCTCGAGTTGCCGGCGTTGACAGGCGAACTGTTAACGAGACAATAAGCACCATAGGGGCTAATCGTGAGCTACGATTAATATTTGAAGGTTTGAGGTCTGCTGGGCATTCCCTCAAAGAGATTGCAAGACATCTAGACCTCGGAGTTGTCGAAATAACTCCTGTTGACGCTAAAATTCCAGGAATATTGGCAAACGCAGCCATGATTCTTGCAAAGGGCGGTTTGAGTATAAGGCAGGCGATTGTTGATGACCCGGAGCTTTCGCCTGAACCTAAACTCACTCTTATCGCTGAAAAGAAGATTCCCGGTGAGCTTATTCCAGAGCTTTTAAAGATAAGGGGAGTTGCAAAAGTCTCCGTTTACTAGGAAGTTGGAATGTTCAGGTTGTCGAAGGCTGTTATCACCCATCTATCTCCCCGTTTTTCAATTTGCACAGTAACGTTTTCTCCTGTTTTTGTCGCCATTAATTCGTTCCATTGAAGAGTTGGAATGTCCTTCGGGGTTGCTTCCACCCACGGATAAGTTTCGTTGTCCAGCCGCAATACTACATGCGTTGTTCCATCTTCCACGTACTCATATTTGCCCAAAACTAATGCACTAACTTCAGTGTAGGTTACCACGCCGAAAAGTTTCAGAAAATCTAAACGTGTTTTGCGCACAAGCTGCTCGCTTGTTAAGCCTTCCTCACCAATTGTTATGGTTATTTTGCTGGCTTCTTCAGCGTCCACTATGGCAAAGCCAGCCAAGTATATGGTTTCATCCGCTTCCCATGTGCCCTCCCTCCAGTAGATGGGCACATACCATGCTAGCCTATATTTGCCGGGCGAAATTTCAATAGGATATAACAGGGGCATTTCAGCGTCATAAATGCCGGCGGCGGGTTTTGGAAGTCTCCCCTCAACAAAGTCTTCGGCTGTCATTCCTGAAATGTAGTTGGCTTGTCTGAAGTCGTAGAAGAATATGCTGTTTCGCGTAGCCTTGAAAACTCCGGAAAGGGTTCGCGTGTTTCCCACAGGGTTTACACAGACTAATGCTACAACATCGCCTGATTCGGGATCCACAATATAGCGGGTGTCTTCAGTCATTTCGAAGCGTTCACGGCTTGGCGGTATTACCCATAGAAAACCGCCTGCCCAGTAGTCGAAACTTTCGCCTCTTCTAAAGCCTCCCATTTCGTTTATCATCTCCTCAAGCCAATCTTCATCATAAACCTGTGTAATCCATTGGGGAATTTGGGAAAGGGAATCTGCTTGCGGATATAGGTTACCTTGCGGGTCATAGACCATGGGAGTTTCATATCGTCTAATCAAATCGAAGCCTACGTTATAGCGTGCCACAACGTAGGCAGCCTCATTTGTTGCAAAGTTCCATGTGATGTAGGCTATGCCATAGCTTCTTGACATGTCGTTCATATAAGAGCGAAAATGAATATTATGGTCCCACCATAAGCCTTCCCCAACTGCAAACTCGTTCTTCACTATTTTTGGAGGAGTAATAGGGTCTGTAGCATCTATTATAACGAAACCTTTAACATAGTTTTCAGCTATCACATTGGTGGAACCTATAACGGCAACCCAAACAAGCCCGCCTTCAGGATTTTTCGTGATGTGACAGCCTAAAATTTGGGTGTTACTTCCAAACTCTGACATGTGCCTTCTGGCTATGGAAACGGCAAGCTCTTCTGTGACTAGACGCACCATGTTGTCAGGGATTCCAGTGTTAAATGGCAACCCTGAACCAATATGAATAAAACTGCTGAAATAGGCGGCATTGGCAACCCTTTGAACTTGCCCAAAAACTATCATTGTAGAGGCTGCAAGCAGATAAAGGATGAATAAAACGCCTATGAGTCTTGCCCTAATTTTCGCTGAAACCTTCCAGGGAAAACGCTTACCATAGTAGTAATAATGCTTTTCCGGCTCTTCCAGATAAGCGCGCCTTATGGAAAAAGCTGACTCTACAAACGCAACGAAAAGCCTGAGAAACACAAGTAAATATGTGAAAATGCTAAGGGGAGGCTTGGAGAACTGAATTATAAAGAAAAGAAACAACCCTAAGAAAAGCGACATAAATCGTGAAGGTTTCTTCCATCCAGTCTTCCTAGGCGGTATTGGAATATACCACACAAAAGCCCAGATTAGGAGGAATAGGAAAAGATTCACTCCTTTCACCCCTTGTATGCTATTAATTAAACCATGTATTATTGAAAGTTTTGCCGCTAAAAAATGCACTACTATCATTTTCCATGCAACTCTTCAGCTTAATAGATAAATATTTATATTGGCTACGTGGCAAGATGCATTTTCAAGTAAACGTGAGAAAATATGGTGTTTGATTTTACGGAAACCGAAGAACAGAAGCTCATAGTTAAAGCCGTTAAAGAATGGTGCGAAAGAAACTTGACAGCCGTACGCGTCAGGCAAATGGATGATAAGGGACACCCGTACCCCAAAGACATTGCCGAAGGCTTGGCTAAACTTGGCGTTATAATGGGCACAGTGCCTCAAGAACATGGAGGATTAGGCTTAGATTGGAAAACACAAGCACTTATAGCTGAAACCATAGGATACTACGACCCGACAATCGCCACTGCTGCAGGTTTCATGGCGGTTGAAACCGGATGGGGATACACAATAGATAGGCACTGTTCAGAAACTGTTAGAGAAAAATATGTAAAGCCGGCAATCAGAGGCGAGAAATTCATCGGCATTGGGGCAACAGAGCCTGTAGGAGGCTCAGATGTTGCAGGACACAAGACCACAGCGAAAATGGAAGGAAATGAATGGGTTCTCAACGGTGAAAAAACATTCATCAGCGGCACAGAAGAATGCAAAACGTGGGGCGGAGGCTACTGGGTTAACGCAAGAACAGGACCGCTGGTTCCTGAGGCCCCCCACCGCAATATAACAGCCTTTTTTGTGCCTATAGACGCTGATGGAGTTGAGGTAATAGAACCTTACAAAGATTCTGGGAGAATGGCTATTTCCACAGGAGGCTTCGTATTGAAAGACGTGAGACTTTCAGACGAATACAGGCTTGGAGAAGTTGGCAAAGGCTTTTATCATACCATGGAAGGCTTTGACAATGCCAGACTAATGATAGGGGCAAGCTGCGCAGGAGTTATTAGGCGCATTTTAGATGACGCCATTCCCTACATAAAAGAGAGGAAAGTTTTTGGAATGCCCCTAGCAAAATACGAGGCAATTCAGTTTGAACTGGCAGAAATATACATGGAAATGGAAGCATTAAAACTCATGACTATGAAAACAGCTTGGATGCAGGACATAAGGTATGCGGAAGAAGGCCTTACAGTGAAAGTTTCAGAGGCAAAAACCTTTAAGCCTACGGAAGTAGCCAAATGGATCTCTATGATTAAATGGAAAGGCCCATTCTTGGCGCTTAAAGCAGCTGAAAAAGCTATGATATGGTTGGGAGCTGCAGGCTATACTAAAGAATACTTGTTTGAGGCGGCTTGGCGCGGCGTAATGTCCTACGTTGTAGGAGCGGAAGGCGGGCAAAACATACAGAAGATAGTAATTGGAAGAGAACTCCTCGGAAAGGAATACGTTCCCTACAAATAACCCCTTTTATTTTGGAACCACCATATTCACGGCAATAATTTGAAACTTAAAGTGGAGGTTTAACGGATATATGCCAAGGATAATAGTTTGCCTTAAATACGCTATTGACGTGTCTCAAATAAAGGTTGATTCTGCCACCCGCAAGTTGTTAACGGCGGATGCCCCGAGAAAGATAAGTGATTTTGATAAGAACGCTCTAGAAGAAGCCATAAGGATAAAGGAGAAGCATGGAGGCGAAGTCATAGCCTTAACCGTAAGCTCAGAGAACGCCTCTTCCGCGCTTAGAGAGGCATTAGCCATAGGTGCGGACAAGGCTTTCCTAGTGCATGATAGCACCATTCAAAACTCTGATACGCTGGTGGTTTCGCAGATTCTTGCTGAAGCTGTAAAGAAATTTGGTTCTTTTGACCTAATTATATGTGGAGAAGCAAGTATTGACAGTTATTCTGGGCAGGTTGGGCCGAGGCTGGCTGAAATTCTCGGCATCCCAGCAGTAACATATGCGCGTAAGGTAGGCCTAGAAGGCGACGCCATAATTGCTGAACGCAGTTTAGAAGACTTTTCAGAAGTCGTTAAGGTTAAAATGCCCGCTTTATTAACCGTTACTAAGGAAATTAATGAGCCTAGAGTGCCAACGCTGATGGATGTTCTTAAAGCTTCAAGAAAAGAACTTGTAAAATGGAGTCTTTCAGACTTAGGAGTTTTAAAGGAAAAAGTTGAAGCCATAGCCGTTCAATTGTTAGAGGTTTCAGCGCCTAAAGTTGAGCGGAAAAAGGTCAGAATTGAAGGCGAAAACCCAAAGGAAATAGCTGATAAATTGGTTAAGGCGTTAATTCAAGACGGCGTGCTTGGAGGATAAGGGAAATGAGCACTTTTAACGGAGTATGGGTTTTCTCTGAAAACTGGGACTTGGCAACTGAAATGCTGAGTAAGGGTCGGGAACTCGCAGATAAACTTCAAACGGAACTTGCAGCCATAGTTTTAGGACATGATATTAAGGAACAAGCTGAGGATTTGGCGGTGTATGGCGCTGACAAAATCCTCACAGCGGATAACCCGATTTTCAAAAATCTCCAGGTGGAACCTTACCTTGGCGCTCTAGCCGATTTAGCGGCCAAACATAAACCCCAAATACTTTTGGTAGGTTCAACTAGAAGGGGAAAGGAACTTGCCGCGAGGCTTGCCGCAAGACTCCAAACCGGCTTAATTCCAGACGTTGTCAAACTTGAAATAAACGAAGAAAAAATGTTAATCGCAACAAGGATTGTTTACGGCGGAAACGGCATAGCAGTACAAACCTATAAGGCGAAGCCTCAAATAGCAACCGTACCGCCGAGAACCTTTGAAAAGCCAAAACCTTCAGATAAAAAAGCCGAAGTGGTTAATGTCGAAGTTAAACTTGAAGAATCAAAAGCGGAAGTTGTGGAGGTTAAGCCTGTTGAGGCAGCAAAAACCCGCATTGAAGAGGCTAAAATAGTTGTTTGCGGCGGCAGAGGAGTAAATAAAAAAGAAGACTTCAAAATGTTTGAGGAGTTAGCAAACCTCTTAGGCGGGCAAATTGGAGGCACAAGGCCATTAGCCGAGGACAGAAAATGGTTTTCCGAATGGGTTGGCCTTTCAGGGAAAAAGGTTAAGCCTGACCTCTACATAGGATGCGGCATTTCCGGCATGATTCAGCATGTAGCCGGAATAAGAGACTCCAGAGTTATAGTGGCAATAAACAAGGATCCAAATGCAGCCATTTTTGAAGTAGCCGATTACGCGGTGGTAGGCGACATATACCAAATAATCCCAGCCTTAATTGAAACGTTAAAACAAACGTTAAAACGATAGCCATAAAAGAGGCAAGATAAGCGTTCTAATATAGGGTTGCTGTGCTTTTTAAATCACAATATCCATCTATTTTTATTTCTAAATCAGAAAAATTTATATTGTAATGCTGTTTCTGTTTGAGACGCATTAGGAGGTTGTTGGTTTGTCATCACCTACATCAGGAGGAGTCCCAGTTTTAATATTAAAAGAAGGTTCAAGCCGTTCGAGAGGAAGAGAAGCACAGCACACTAACATAATGGCTGCGAAAATAATAGCTGAAACTGTGAAGAGTTCCCTCGGCCCGAAGGGCATGGATAAGATGCTTGTGGACAGCTTCGGAGACGTGACAATTACAAGCGACGGTCGCACTATTCTAGACGAGATGGATGTTCAGCATCCAGCTGCAAAAATGATGGTTGAAGTGGCAAAAACCCAAGACAACGAGGCTGGAGACGGGACAACCACCGCGGTGATACTTTCAGGAGAGTTGCTTAGCAAGGCTGAAGAATTAATCGGCAAAAACATCCACCCAACAATAATTATTGACGGATACAAAAAAGCGGCAGAAAAAGCGCTGGAAACTCTTGAGAAAATAGCAATTCCAGTGGACTTAAACTCTAAGGAATACATAAAAAAGGCTGCAATGACATGTATGGCAAGTAAACTTGTAGCTGAGCAAAGAGATTACTTAGCGGATTTGGCTGTCGAAGCGGTTCTTGAAGTTGCAGAGAAAATAGATGATAAATACAAAGTGGACATAGACGATGTAAAAGTTGAGAAAAAGCCAGGAGAGTCCGTTAGGGATACAAAGCTCATAAACGGAATAGTTCTAGACAAGGAAGTTGTCCACTCAGGAATGCCTAAACGTGTGGAAAACGCTAAAATCGCTTTGCTAGATACTTCTTTAGAGATTGAGAAGACCGAGTTTGACGCAAAAATCAACATTGAAAGCCCAGAACAGATGGATGCTTTCCTAAGGCAGGAAGAAGCCATGCTAAAAGATATGGTGGAGAAACTCGCCGCGATAGGTGCAAATGTTGTTTTATGCCAGAAAGGCATAGACGACATGGCCCAACACTTCTTAGCTAGAAAGGGAATCCTTGCAGTGCGGAGAATCAAAAAATCTGACATGGAGAAGCTTGCAAAGGCTACTGGAGGAAAAATAATAACAAACCTAGATGACGCTAGCCCGGCAGACTTGGGCTATGCAAGTCTCGTCGAGGAACGCAAAATAGGAGACGACAAAATGACTTTCGTTGAGGGATGCAAACACCCTCGTGCAGTTACAATTCTTATAAGGGGTGGAACAGAGCGCATAGTTGACGAGGCTGAACGCTCGGTGCATGATGCTTTATGTGTTGTCCGAGACATAGTTGAGGAGCCAAAGGTTCTAGCTGGCGGTGGAGCCCCAGAGCTTGAAATTGCCCGTGTGCTTAAGAAATATGCAGAAACACTTCCAGGCAGAGAACAACTTGCAGTTAAAAGCTTCGCAGAAGCCTTGGAAGCTATTCCGGCAACACTAACTGAAAATGCTGGCTTAGACCCCATCGACATACTCTCAGAACTAAGGTCGAAACATGAGAAAGGCGAAACATGGGCCGGAATAGAGGTCATATCAGGAAAAGTGGTAGATACCAAGGAGGCAGGTGTTTTCGAGCCCATTTCTGTCAAGAAACAAGTGATAAAATCGGCAACTGAAGCCGCTTCGATGATTCTCAAAATTGACGATGTGATAGCAGCTGGAAAAGCGAAGACTCCCCCAATGCCGCCGAAGGGGCCACCCGGAGGCGAATATCCAGGCGCTGGGGAGTATTAGAATACGTCTGAAAAAGAGAAGAAAATTTTGATAGGCCCTCCAAAACTTACGCGCTTCGAGAAGGCAAGGATAGTTGGGGCTAGGGCCCTACAAATATCCATGGGCGCCCCAATTCTTGTCGACGTTTCAGAAGGCTTCTCAAGCCCCATAGACATCGCCTTAAAAGAGCTTGAAGCTGGCATACTGCCCATAACCATTAGGCGGACGCTGCCAGACGGCACATATCAAGACATACCGTTAAGGTGGCTTCTAGAAAAGGCGTAATTTTCTTTTTTCTGTTTCTTAGAATGGCGGCGGGGGTGGGGGAGGCGGAACCCTCTCAGCCTCCTTCGCCACCATAGCATAGTAATAGACTGTTAGTGCAATTGGAATAATGGGTTGAATGAAGGCTGCAGCGATGCTGCCTACAATGGTGCTAAAAGGTCCAAGGGGTTGCCCAATCAAATTTCCAATATAAGATACGAAAAATACGGCTAAATAAACTATTAAAAGTAGGACGAAGGTTTTCAGCCAACGGTAACTTACAAGTCTTCTGCTTCTAGATAGACTGTCTAAAGCTCCAATGTCTTCTATCATAATTGCTGGAACAACCAGAGAAAACATTATTAGAAGTATTATTCCAGGAATTATTAACGCAAGAAAACCCAGCCCAATCAGTATTACAGTTATCAAAGCCACCGCTAAAAGGGAAACAAGCTTGTAAACCGTGAAGTTGAACGCTTCTGTAAGGCTTGCCTTGCCTTTTTCTATAAGGTCTGCAGCGCATTTAACGCAAACCCCGTTTACAACAGTGCTCACTATCCATGATATGATGCCCATAATGAAGACTATGGCTAGCATCGCCACCATAAAGTTCCATAACCAGTTTTGTATCTCTTCGGGGGATGCCCCAGGCTCTGGAATATTAGCAACGGCTGTTGTAGCGAAGTTGGAGACTGCAGCACCGAGGCTTCCTACAACTAGCGCTGCAGCTAAAAAGGGTATTAAAAACGTGGTGAAATTTCTAGAATAAAGCGTGAAAGTCCACGTTAAAATTTTCTCTAAAGGCAATTCATGCACTGGTTTTTGAATTTCCACTCATTAGCCCTTTTTATCTCTTGTGTATATTTCCTAAATTAAGTTTGTGCAGTTATAAAGCGCCTATTGGGTTTTCATTCTTTTTAAGTTCTCTTTTGCGGCTTCAAGGGTTTTCCGTATTCTTGTCCAGTGGGCGCCTTGCCAATAAATTTGCATGCATCTTGGGCACTGCCAGAACTCGTTGTAATAGGAAAAAGTGGTTTTTTCAACCTTATCTGCAACCTTCTCTTTTGATATCGGCTTTACTCTTGTATTACACTTAGGACATCTTGAAGTTGCCATGTCTATGTCAAGGTTTACGCCGAATTTTTGAGCGAGTTTCGCCAGCCTTTCAGCCTCTGTTTGCCCCTCCATATAGACTGCTTGGACGCCTTTAGCTGTGGCTTGCTGGTAAAGCTCCAAATCCCTTGTGAGGAGAATCCTCCGCTCTTTTTTAGCTATGGCGATTAGTTGCGAGTCATCCAGTTTATTTGAGTATTTCACGTTGTGCCCTAACATGCGAAGCCAACGCGCAAGCTTTCCAAGCATCCCGTCAGCGATAAACTTCAAGTTTTAAGTCCTCCTAACTATTTCGCCGCTTCCTGCTTTGGCCACTATTTCGCCGTCATCCATAACCAGTTGGCCGCCTACAAAAGTTTTAACTGGCTTGCCTTTGACTCGCATTCTGTCGAAGGGGGAATACTTTGCCTTTGAATGGAATCTTGACGTGTCAATTCTGTATTCTCGCTTTAAATCGACTGCCACCAAGTCAGCTTTATTTCCCTCTTTTATGCTTCCCCTATCGCTTAAACCGAAAATTTTGGCTGGGTTTTCAGCCATCAGCCTAACTATGTCGGCTATGTCTAGTTTTCCATGATTCACTTCCGTAAGCAGTAAGGGAAAAGTTGTTTCCAGTCCAGGAATACCTGTCTTAACATTCCAGACCATATCTGCGCTTTTCTCTGCAACCGCGTGAGGCGCATGGTCTGAAGCTATAATGTCGACTAATCCATTTTTGACGCCATCCCAGAGCGCATCTATGTGACTTTTCTCCCTAACAGGCGGCACAGTCAACGCTAAAGCACCTATACGTTTCAGATCCTCAGCAGACAAGAAAAGATGGTGTGGTGTCGCTTCGCAAGTGATTGGCAATCCAGCTTTTTTCGCGTCATTAACCGCCTTTAGGCTTTTTTTTGTGCTTATGTGGCAAAAATGCACTCGAGAGCATGTCTCTTTCGCAATCGCTATTAGGCGTTCCACAGCTTTTAATTCAGCTTCTTCAGAATGCGCCTCAAGAAAGGCTTCAACGTCGTTGCGGCCTTTGCATTTAAGCTCTTCTTCGGCCTTTTCCAAAGTTTCTTTATCTTCTGCATGAACCGCCACCGGAATCTTTTGCCCCACGATTTTGAAGGCTTCTTTTATAGCACTGTCATTTTCAACATTTAATCCGCCTAATTGTTCCCCCATGAAAAGTTTGAAGGCTATGGCGCCTTCTCCAATTATTTCGCCTATTTCTTGCAGGTTTTTGGGAAATTCTGAGTAAAAGCCAACATTAACAAGAATCTTTTTTTCGGCGATTTTCATTCTGTTTCTTAAGGTTTCAGCATCCATAGTCATAGGGTCGTTGTTAGGCATGTCTAAAACCGTGGTTATTCCGCCAGCAGCTGCTGCAGCTGTTCCACTGTGAAAGTCTTCTTTGTGGGATTTGCCTTCATCCCTCAAGTGAACGTGAACATCTATTAAGCCTGGCAACACCAGAAGCCCTTTAAGGCTTAATGTTGCCTCAGCCTTAGGCATATGGGCCTCTTTCCCCATTTTGAGAATTTCTCCATCTTTTACGGCTAGGCAGCACTCTGTTACCGCGTTGTTTATGTAGGCTTTCAGGTCTTTTAGGACTAGGTCGACGCTCAATTTGGCTCTCTCTTGAAATAAGAATAAGAAGCGGAGACGCTAAATAAAGTTAGCCGAAAAATTTTCAACAAAAGCTTTTTCCGCAACAAGCTTTACTGTATTTTTAACTTTTTCAAAGAGCGCCTTATTTAAAATATCATTTTCAAAGGCTTTTTCAAGTTTTTCCATGTCTATAATTTTCGTTTCGCCGTTTGGATGGATGCAGACATCGACTTCCAAGTCTACGTAACGTATTGCTGTTGGATAAACTTCCACCGGTGTGTTTAGGTTTATGTATGTGCCTTTCCATTTTCCGTCTTTGGAGAAATAGTTTGTTGTTATGTGCCATTCGCCTGTTTTTGCCTCGCTTATTGCTTCATCGCCGGCTTCTTTTGCCACTCCAAGTCCGTCGTAAAAGCCGTCAGTCCTAATAGTTCTGCAGTATTTTATTTCCTCGTTGTTTATGGTTTCTATTGTGGCCTGTCCGAGGCGAAAAACTGCGCCGCTTAATTTCACGTGTTCCACATCCACCTTTGAACCTTCCTCTGGAAACTCGTGCTGAATTTGCCTTTTGAAAAGCTCTTCCACCTCGCTATAGCTTTGACCCTTTTCTAAAAGTTTTTCAGCCATTTCCAATGCTGCTGAAACGTTGCCGCCGCAGCTTTTGTAGAAATGGTGTCCTTTAAGGGTTGGCGTTACTGACGCCCTCAGCGTGTCCAGTTTTCTTTTGGAAGCGAATGGAAATTCAACATCAATGAAGTATGATCCTTCTAGGAGGAGGGCTGGCGCCTTTTCGGATACTGATTTCTCATTTAAAGTTCTAACTTTCTCGGTAAGGGCCATAATCTCTTTTTCCAAAAAATCTTTTGACTTGTATGCGGCTGGTTCCCGCCAAATTATTCCCCAACCTTCAGGCGAAAGCTGCTTGCCTAAAGCGTAAAGTTCAGCTCGCTTGGTTAGGTCGCGGATTTTTAGGCTTACCCCAACTTTGCTTTTCTGTGCGAGTATAGCACAGTTTCCGACAATCTTAAGCTGGGTTGTTAAAACTGGAGTTTTTCTACCGATTCTTTTCCTCTCAACTTGTACAACCACTTCGCCTTGACTTTCGCTTGGAGATTCGTGTCTTGGAAGCATTCCAACAGTTCCATTTCCCATGTCTACATAAACCATGTTTTCATCAGCGTTTGCGATGCAGCCCTTATATATGCCGTCAAGGCTTACGTTCCATTTTCTGGTTAAGACATCCTCAAAAGATGATTGCAAAACAGTTTTGAAGGCTTCTATGGCTTCAGCTGAGCCTAACGCAACAACGCCTTGAAGATCATACCTATCTTTTATTTTTATGTCTGGAGGCTCATTATCGTCTGGGATGCCGAAACGCGCTTTTATCGCTTGGGAAGGCTGGACTATTTGGAAACCATTTTCCAGAAGCAGCTTTGTTAACGCTGTTGTATATATTCCCCTAACTTTAACTCTAAAGGTTTTAGACAATCCTTTCCACCTTGTAGAGCCCGTTAACTCTTTCAACTTTGAACTTCACGCCTAGAAGGGTTTGGGCAAGCCAAAGGTTGGTTCCTAAATGGTCTGAAACAGCCCTCGTTAAATATGCGGAATTGCCCTTTGATAGGGCTATGTATGGAACAAGCATGTCAGCCAAATGCACATCAACGGTGGCTTTCGCGGAAATTTCTGCATAAAGTTTTTCAGCCGCCTCCACTCCAACAGCCTCGCTTGTCTTTTTAAGTTCGCCTATGGCGTCTGCGCCCAACAATGCGCCTTTGTCAGTTTCAGCCCACAAGACTAGGGAACTTCCCTTCTGCAGAGGATTTGACCAATCGTTCATTCTTTGGATGTCTGCGGCAAATCCTTTAGCTTTTAGATAGTTGTTTGCCGCTGCTGCTTGACGTTCAGCAACTTTTCTATCTGCCAGAAAAGTGCACACTGAAACACCTTTAACGGCTTTTAAAGTGCCGAATTCTTCTAGGCGTAGAGGTTGTAGCTCCATGCATGGCTCAACGGTCAGGGTTACTTCCCCCATGCCTTTAGGATAATAGCCATACTTGTGAACGGTTATGGCTGCGTTTACTCCCATGCGTTTTAAAACTGGCAAAAACACGTTGCACATATAATTTATTGTTGGCGAATTGGAAACGTCTGTTCCGCCCTTAGAAATGTGGAGACGCACAGTGTTTTTTGCGAAAATGCATATGGGCAGAACCGTCATCAAAAGCATGGGGATGCTGCCTGCAGTGCCAATTTCAGCCTCAAATTTCCCGCCCCTAACTTCTTTTGGCGTAAACCAGAGCTCGCGGGAATTTAGCGTTGCACCTTTAACTTGGGCTTTGCAGAGTTTAGCCGCGGTTAATACAGCCTCCAAATGTTGTGGTCTTAGGCCTGGCTGTGGTCTGTTCTGCCGAATGTTATAGATGTGCAGCGGCTTTCCAAGTATAGATGCTAGGGCGACTGAAAGCCTAAGTATGGTTCCGCTTCCGCTTTTTTGGCTTCCATCAACTTCAATCAACGGCAACAAGAGCTCCTTTCTTTTAGGAGTTTAGCAACAAACAATTAATAAATACAGCTAAATGATATTAAGATTTGAAAGAGCGTGCCACAAATATGAGTTTAGAAAAGGAGAAAATTGAAAAACTTGTAGATAAGGTTGACGAGTTGCTTTTGGTTTTAAACAACATTGCAGAAGACCTTCGAATAGTTGCCGCATCGCTTAAATCTATTGCTGTTTCACAGATTGCTCCGCCTTCTGCACCAGCACCCGTGCCAGAGGCTTTTGAAGCAGAAAAGAAAATGGGGGTAGAAGACATTAAAATGATGTTTCCAGAGGATTTAGAGGACCTTCTAAACTTTGAAGAAAGAACCGAATATATAATGATAAAGCCCCGCCAGTTTTTAGGAAGCGAAAACTTTGCGAAAATAGCTCAGATAGTGCGCGGGATGGGAGGAGACTACGTAAGCGCCGGAAAAGAATCCCACTTCAGAGTCCCAAAGAAAAAGGCTTGACAAAAGGGGTTAGTATCTTATTTCAAAATCCTTAAACTCGCCAGTGTAATTTCCCAACTTTACATCCACTTTCGTAACTCTTGCGCCTGGCGGCCCTCGCCTACAAAATTCTATAAGTTCTTTAACTGCTTCTTCTTCGCCTTCAAAGACTGCTTCAACCCTGCCGTCTGGCATGTTGCGAACCCACCCTTTTACGCCTCGCATTCTGGCTTCATTTCTAGTTTCATATCTGAAGAAAACTCCTTGAACCCGCCCACTGACAAAAACGTGCGCCCTAACCTTCATGATGCTGCTCCTCCCACCTTGCAGGTTAATAGATTTACGGTGTTTAGCGTTTATGAGTCTTCACTTTAACTTAACTCTCTCCAGGTGGTGATTTTGTTGTTTCGCCGCTTATTTTAAAAGCTAAATTTTGAACGTGAGTTTTGGAGGTTAAGCTTGTTGGAGGCTAACCGTGGAAAATTGTTGGTTTACGCTTCCAGTGTGGCATCTTGCAGAAGGAGATTGAGATCTATAAGCGCAGCGGTTGAAAAGACTGCTAAAAGATTTAGTTTAGATGTTGAGATTGTGGCTTTAAAGGACAAAGGGGCGCCAATATTTGTTTATTACAAAAACGGAGATGAAGAACCCGTTCCACTTTACTGTGATAAAAATCAAACGCCTACTATTGAAAATGTTTGCAATGCCCTGAGAAGCATGATGTTTGTGCTTTCTTTTCACCCAAAATATTCGTTTTTAAGTAAAATTAGGAAGGAGATTATGCGGTTTTCCTGAATTTTATCGCTTGGTTTTCAAGGGTTATCTCATAAACCTGGTTTACGTCGAAGTCTATGCCTAGGCTTTCATACTCCTGCTCTGTTAGAAACAAGATTATCTTTGGAATTGTAAACTGCGCCCTCGCTGGAAAAATGGGCAACTGCTGCTGCAACGCTTGAAAAACCTCCTGCACAACCTTAGCCTCTTCAGTTTGAGGCCTAATTGCGAACTGGGGAACTTGACGCTCCTCAACAAGCTCGATACGTTTTCCAAGGTTACCGTCAATATCGCGGATAGACTCAATTTTGTTAACTCTTACACGAAACATTCTAATCAACCTAAGAAAAGAGAAAACAAATATTTAGGGTTTTAACAACCAAGGAAGGCAAAATGCGCGCATTCCTGTCGCTTCTATTCCATTTCAATTGTTGCTGGGGGCTTAGGCGTAACATCATAGTATACTGTGGAAACGTTTGGGCACTTTTCAAGAATTTCAGCCGCAGCCTTATCAAGGGTTCTCCATGGTATTTCTGAAACCTGCGCCGTTAGAAAATCTTTTGTTTGGACAGCTCTTATGCTCACAATATAGGGCTTCTTTTCAGGCAAGTCCCTAACAGCGTAAAAGACCCTTGTGACGGTTGAGTTTTCATCGGTTATTCTTGCCTGCATAGACACAAGGTTGCGAATATCCGTCTCATAGACTTTCCCGTCTGCTGTTTCAACTTTTAGACCAGCTATTTTGCCATAACGCCTTTCGCCGCCCTTCAACCCCGTAGCCTTATCCATGAAAATTTTCACATCAACGCTCCTGGATGGAACATTTAGGAACCGCGCCACAGTTTCCCGCATATGCGTTACAGAGGGCTCCCTTGAAGACACTTCATTGTCAATTATAGCGGCGAAGTACTGGCTTGGCTTATGCTCTGCAAGTGCACTTTCAACGATGGTTGTAGCTTTTTTTAAAGCATCCAATTTATCAGAGCGAATTTCACCAACAACCCGCACTGATAAGCCTGGTCCAGGAAACGGTTGCCTTTCAGAAACTTCTGGAGGCAAACCCAAATATCTTGCAACCATCCGCACTTGTTCCTTGTAAAGAGTCAATAAGGGTTCAACAACTTTAAAGCCGAACTTTTCCATGGGGTTTATGCCTATTTGCTCGAGAACGTTGTGCTGGGTTTTCACTCCGCCCACTGTTTCCACAATGTCAGCGCGAATTGTGCCTTGCACTAGAACATGGCAGTTTTCTTTTTTAGCGGTTTCACTTAAGACTGTGTAGAAGGTTTCACGGAACTTTTTACGCTTCTCCTCAGCGTCTCTTAAACCTTTCATGGCTGTTAAGAAGCGTTCTCGAATATCAACTATTTTTACTGGCACTTTAAATGGCTCTTTTGAAAGGATTTCCGCCACTTTTTCCGGTTCGCCTTCCCGCATAAAGGCGTCGTCTAAAATCACGCAGACAAGGTTTTCGCCTATAGCTTTACGCGTTAGAACAGCGCATGTTGTGCTGTCTACGCCACCTGAAACCGCAACTAAAGCTCTTTCGCCGCCTATGTTTTTCCGTATCTCCTCAATTTGTTTTTCAACAAACTTTTTTGGATCGAAACTTTTCATAGCCGAACTGCACACTCCTCAAACGGTTAACTGATTTACCATTTCACGATTTATGTATTTACCGCCTCTCGGCATCCTTGGAACGCCTAAAACCTTCGTTATCGCTTCTATTGAAACTGGTACTTCAAACTCGCGAAAATTTGTAAACCGGATGAAGGTGACTTTGCGTTTTCCTTGGAGAAAATCCAAATAATCTTCTAAGGATTTTAGGCAGGTTTCGCTGCCATATTTGCTCCAAAGCTCTTTGTAGTCTCCAGCCACGCGTTCGATGAAGTCTGCAATGCCTCGGATTTGCATGGCTGGGCGTTTAATGTAGAAAAGCAGTTTTTGAGTTTCAACTGGTCCTACAAGGCTTCTGCGCACAAAGGCATGGGTTCGGCTGCCGCTTCTGCTGCGCTCACAAAGCCTATTCCACCACTTTTCGTCAGAAAGTAAAATAAACCCGTAATGCTCATTCACCAAGCTCTTAACCCCAACATATTGCATTAAGCACATTTTAAATTAAATCCTTTCAGAAATAATATTTTTGGTGAATTCGCCACTTCTTGACTGCTGCAAAAATTTCACTCATTAAATGTAAAACGTTGAGAAAAGGCGGCTCAACTTTGAGAAGGATTTTTAAAATATGCAGTTCATTTCCGCAGAAAAAGCCGTGCGAAGGGAAATTTTAAGAAGTTAAAGCTTTTCTGCACGGACGCTATACCATTGAAGACGAGGAGACAATCAATGAAGACAGATGAAGTAAAAAAATTGGCAAGCACATTAAATGAGCTGAACGAAAGCTACATTGACTTCCTACAGTCTATGAAGGAATCTGTAAAAGAAGTGAAAGCGACGAAAAAGCTTTGGAAAAACGGCGAAAAACCTTGGCTGATCAAGTTTGGCTTGGCCCTAATACTTTTCCCAGACCCCACCATAAGCGACGTTATAGGCAGCCTCCTAGTTGCAGCTGGAACCGTGCAGGAGGGAATACGCCGCCGCGCCCTTCACGTGGAGGATATACCTAAAACCTTTCAAAGCATAATGAAGGAAATACAAGCAGCTGAGGAGAGTATTAGCCGAAAGCTTTGTTAAGTTTTATATTTGCTACATGTTATATGCATAACATGTTTGAAGGGGAGAAACATGAAACTCGTAACCGTACTATTACCTGAAGCTTACCTTGAAGGATTAGATGAGCTTGTAAGGGCAAACATGTACCCAAGTAGGAGCGCCGCAATAAGATCGGCTGTTAGAGACATGCTTAAGAAAGAGTTATGGGAAAGACGCGAAAGATAATCCTTTTATCACTTAAAGCGTTTTACAATGTTCCAAATATTCTTGGCGGATTCAGCAGGGTTCTCCGAAAGTGTTATTGCCCGCCCCACAATGAGGTAGCTGGCGCCAGCCTTTAAAGTGGCTTCTATTTCTCCGCCTTGAGCGCCCACGCCAGGCGAGTAAACCGGGATTTTTCCGCCAAGCACTTCGCAAACCTCTCTTATTTTTTCTGGGTATGTGGCGCCAGCAACAACGCCGTCAGCATCCCATTTTAGGGCTTTTCTTGCAAACACTATGTATTGAGGAGCTTTGCGTCTGGTTTCAGTGTCAACCACTGTCTGCCCATAACCTTCAGCGGCTCCCTTGTGGCTCATGTAAACTAGGAGAATTACACCTTTCTGCAGCTTTTCGGCCACTTCGAAGACTGGTTTTAAGCCTTCTTCCCATCCTATGAAGGGATTCGCTATCAAGGCGTCGAATCCAGCCGTATAATAGTATTCGGCGATAATTTGGTTTGTTGCGCCTATGTCGTTTACTTTGCAGTCCATTATGGTCAGCAAACCTTTTTCATGTGCCTTTCTTACGAGTTTTTGGACGCCGTTGAACGTGCCAAGTGGAAGAATTAGGTGATGGTTAAATTTTACAGCGCAGATGTAAGGATGCGCAGCCTCCAAAACATGTTCCGCCCTATGGTAGAGGGCTTCGCGGTTTTCTGGTTTTTCAAAGGGGAAGTCTAAGGCTAAAACAATGTTGGATTCTTTTGATTTTGCAGTGTTCGCCATTTTAGCCTTGAAAGTCAAGTCTTAACCTCTCCATACATTATTCATGGGCAGCGCTGAAAACTTTTACCATTTCAATCTCTCCACCTGAAACCTTTTTAATGTAGGATAGAGCCGTTTCCACAGCCTCTTTAAGCTGCTGCGCGGTTATTCCTGGAGCGCCGTATCCAATTACAAGGATATTTTTTGTTTTTTCAGTGATTTTTGTGTAGTCGGTGTCTCTGTGAGGGTATATGCATAGAACGCGTTTGCTGTCGGCTAAAACAAGCATTTTACTTGTTGGGGTTGTAGGCTTTTCCATTCCGATTCCAGTGAATTCTTCGCCGTTTTCTGCAAAGCGCACATTGAAGGGCGGATTCAGTTTTTCCTTGTCGAAGCCGCTTATGGGAATAATTGTTTTCATGGAAGCCAGATTGTAGGCGTCAACAGCTGTAGAGATTGTTGGAAGTTCGTTGCCGTGTAAAACTCTTCGCAGCAGCGCTTCGCCTGAAGGCCTTGTTTTCGTCGGGTCTATGTCAAGTTTCCAGTATAAGTCTCTGTAAGCCCTTATGACAGGGTTGTCCTTCAACTTTTCAACATCATGTTTAGCCCTGACTTCTGAGTACGCTGCAATTTTCAGTTCTCGAATTTTCTCGTTTTCCTTCTCCACCACCACATTGTTGATTATGCCTATGCCTACGGCGATTTTTGGAAACTTTTCGGAGACTTCTGCGCACCAGTATACGGCGTATTGCATATTCAACATCCCAGCCTATGGATGTAAAGGATTAAATATTTAACAGCTTTAGCATTCTCCCTTAAAATACGCAGAAAACGTTGAGTGCACAGAATGATTGGTGAGCTTGCAGCCTTAGGTGCTGCTGTTTGCTGGACAGTTTCAGCCGTCTTATATAAGGGGGCTTTGGCTGAGGTTAAGCCTCTTCAAGCGAACACTGTGCGCTGTACTGGGACAAGCATTTTTTTGATTCTATGTTTAGTTTTGGTTGGCAAATTTAGCGTTTTAACAAGTTTGCCAGTTTATGTGGTTTTACTCGCGTGTGCAAGCGGACTGATAGGCTTGGGATTAGGCGACACCTTATACTTTTTAAGTTTGGAAATTTTGGGTGTGGCACGCGCAGTTCCCATAACTTGCACTTATCCGCTTTTCAGCCTTGTTTGGGCTGTTTTGCTGGCTGGAGAAAACATCACATTGCAGGTTGTTTTTGCAGCGGTTGCAATTGTTTTGGGGATTTGGTTGTTGAGTCAAGAGGGTGAAGCCCACATGGCAAAATTGCAGAAAAGCGTTTTAGTTAAGGGGGTGGTTATTGCTTTAGCAACCGCGATCATATGGTCTATAAGTATTTCAATGGTCAATTTGGCTATGAAAGAGGTTCCCGGTTTAGACTTCGCCTTTGCAATTAACACCCTTAGAATAGTGACGCTGGCGATTTTTCTGTTGGTTTTCACTCCAACAGTTCAAAGAAGCTTGAACTTTTTAAAAACGAAAAGGAAGACGCTTGCTATGCTTTTGGTGGGAGGCATAATTGCCGTGGGGTTGGGATGGTTTCTTCTAACGTTAAGTTTCTCTTACATTCCTGAATCACAAGCAGTTCCAATATCTTCGACAACACCGCTGTTTTCAACATTATCTGGTATTGTTTTTCTCAGAGAAAAGGTCACCGCGAAGGTTGCTATAGGTTCTATAATTATTGTGTTTGGAACTTTCTTAATTTTCCTTGTTTAGTTTTTTAAATGGTTTGAGCGGTACAGTTTTATACTTGCACATTTTTAAGGGAGAACTTGGCAGGGTTGGAAGGACGCTTACATGTCTGTGTCTCCCAGTGTTCGTGAAGTTCTTGCAAGGAGAATCGCCGGTGAGATTATCCTCTCAAGCAAGCCTGGAGCAACCATGCGGAAGTGGCGGGAGCTTTTCGCTGTTTCCCAGATAACTCTTTCAGATAAAATGTTGCTTTCGCCTTCCGTGATAAGCGATTATGAAAGCGGTCGAAGGAAGAGTCCGGGTACAAAGTTTGTGCGTAGGTTTGTTTGGGCTTTGTTAAAGATTGATGAGGAGAGGGGAAGCCGTTTTATTCGCGAATTTGCCAGACTTACAAGTTCGCCGAGTATGGCTGTTTTGGATTTGAGGGAATTCCCAATTCCAGTTCGCGTGGAATATTTTTGCAAAGCCATTAAAGGCGAGGTC
>Ga0272449_1001729_pt1 | contig 21749 bp, 24 predicted proteins | sample YNPCB0241_FD_198679 | JGI IMG/M metagenome (GOLD analysis project Ga0272449, IMG submission 198679) | Hot spring sediment microbial communities from Yellowstone National Park, WY, United States - YNP-CB-024-1 | ecosystem: Environmental > Aquatic > Thermal springs > Hot (42-90C) > Sediment... | reverse complement strand
AAACCTTTAATTTTTACATACATATTCACTTTATATAATCTAATATTTGAGCATAATCTTTTATACTGTCTGAAAGATATATATTATCTAAATCGGCTATTATATCTACTTTGATTAAATCTTTTATTTTTTCTTGTAAACCCCTTAATATATTTTCTAAAGCTGGTCTTGAAATTCCAAAGATAAGATAAGGACCTCCATCTTTATTATCTTCTCTATAGAATTCAGAGACTGTAAGGTTGAACTTGTTTTTAGAGATAGCATATCTATAAATAGAATAAAGAATAGCTATAGGGTGAATATGATCAGAACCTGTCTTTTCAATATATTTTTTCCCATCTATCTTCTTTGTTCTCCCAAAATTAAATTCTTGAAAATAAGGTGTATTTTCAAATATCTCAATTAATGATCTTATTCCATTTTTTGCTGTTCTTTCATTTACGCCATTAGAAATTAAAATTTTAACGAGTTCATCAATTAAAACAGAGATATTCCATTTTATATTTTGAAGATACCATTTAACTACTGGAGAATTATAAAATAAGTTTATCCAAATAATCTGGTAAAATAAAATTTTATTTGTTTCAAATATTTCTTTCATTTTATAATAAATATTAGTTGTCTTTTTCTTCCTTATTTCTATAAGTTCTGCATCTCGTAACCATTGGAGCATACTTTCTAATTGTATGTTTCCTAAATTGTTATCTACCAACCAACTATCTCCTTTAGACATATAATCTTCTAACCATACAGACCTCATTCCAAAAGTAAAATATCGATTAAAACCTTTAAGATTTTCTTCTTTTTTCATAGTACCCCCTAAATTAGAAATAGATTTAGCTAATAAACAACCATTTTCAGTAAATTTTAAGCAATTATAGCAATGAATACATTTTTTGATATCAACTTTCAATCCCTTTTTAAAAGTTATCGCTGATGCAGAACATTCGGCTTCGCAGACACCGCAATTAACACAATACGCTACTTTATAAAAAACTCTTTTTATGTAACTTAATATTGAAATATCAATATTTTTAGGTATTTTTGCAATAATAGTATGGTTTAATATTGTAGCATCAATAGTGATAGTATTAGAATTAATGGAAACTTCTATTGTATATTTATGATCATCTGTATTTAATAAATTATAAGGACCTACTACTTTAAGCCATTCAAATAAATTTTCTCTATAGTTTTTAACAATTATTTGATAATTATTTTCTAACTCCATAAAATCTAATCTAATATTTTCTTCATTTACTCCTCCCCCTCCTCCTCTTTTTTTCCAATTACCTTCACTAATATACTTTTTAATACTTTTTTCTTCTGTTAACCCTAAGTTTTTTGTATAAGTTACTATGCTATCAATATATTTTTTAGTTAAATTTGGATATAATTTATTTATTATAAATTCTGACCAGGGTGATTCAAAAGGACATATGCTACATCCTACTCTTACCAATCCATATCTATATGCTTTATTAAGTGGAATTTTTCTTTCATATATGTATAATAAAACTTCTATTGAATTCCAATGTCTAATTACTCCTGAATTTATTTGTGTGTAATGTTTTTTTTCTTCTTCTATCCTTTCATATTTACTTCTTTTTGGGCTTTCTTCTGCTCTTACTCCATCAAAAACTAATATTTTTAATTTCTTTTTATCAGGAAATAATGATTTTAACAATCTTATTTGAGGAGAGGTTTTTAATACTGAACAACACCATCTTATCAATCTGCTCGGTGGACCAAATATTTTCCAAAGTTCATAAGAATGTCTTTCATTCCTTGCAACATAAAATTTTAGATTGGGATATAATGTTTGATATATTTTCTTGGTTTCTTCATAAGTTTCATAAGTAGGTGGTATTTCCATAGTGGTGTCTGTAAAAATTACAAAATATTCATCAGGTGGTAAGGTGCGAGATACTAGATCTAAAACTGTTTGAGAATCCTTCCCTCCACTGAAGGCAACAACAAAAACATCAACTTTATTTTTATATTTTTTATAAACATTATTTATAAAATCAATTGCTTCACTCTCCAAAGTTTTAAGAGCGTCTTCATTTTTTTCAATCAATAGATTAATATTGATAGGTTCTAAAACAAGATTCTTACCTTTCTCTGTGATTATTATTTTAGGAGGTTCAAATATATTTCCTCCCTTAGCTTCAGCTACAAATTCACCCTTATAATAATACCTTCTCCCAATACTCCACAGTAAAGGCTCTTCAGTTTTTGGATAATCCCAATATTTGTTAAATCCTAAAAGGTCAAGCTCTTCAAAGAAGACTGGGCGAGGAGAAGGTATTTCTTGATCTACAGAATCTACTAATAATACTATATTATTTTCTTTATCCCACTTTATTTTGAACATTTCATACTATTTTTATACTTATAAAATAAAAATTGTCAATTCCTTATAGTGTTCCTTTAATTGTGTAAAAATTTTTCTGGAAAGGGCATGGTAGCCCCCACCATTCAATCTCATTAAATCCTCTTAAACTTCTTGAGTTTAATCATATCTTTTCTTACTTTCAAATCTTTACACAAATTAATGAGACATTACCGTTTGAAAAGATTGAAAAAACCTAAATAATGGTTTGAAAGTAGTTTGGGCTTGGTTAAAGGTGAAGGGTTATTTAAGATATCAATTTTCAGTAGCAATTTATTAAGGAACTAATCTTTTTACTTCTGGAAGTTTATCAAAATCTTCGTCATATGAATAAATTTCTTTTACTTCATGTTCTAACATAAAAAAATAATTAAAAAGATCTACAAAAGAGACGTTTGTATTAGGAAATGTTTCTAAAGCTTTTTCAAAAACAGCTTTATAAGGTAATTTCAACCCTCTCAAATTAATTAAAGGCAAAACTAAATCTCTTATTTCCTCTTTTGGAAGTTTATAATACTTTTGAAGAGTAAAGATTAATTCAAATATCACTAATGGGCTTGTGATTGCTTTTTCTTCCCCTCCTCCTATTTTCTTTAATAAGTCTAAAACCTTATAAGCTTTTTCTTCATCGTCTTTTGTAAGATAACGGAGAAATATGTTAGTGTCTAAAAATTTTCTCATTTAAGTTCCTCTATCACATTTTTTGCCATTTCTTTTTCTACGAAATCTCTTATTTCTTGGAAATTTTCTGGCTTTTTAAGCGCTTTCACCTTTCCAAAATTTTCTTCAAGTTTTGATTTTAAAGGAACAATTTTTACTTCATTGCCTTCAACTATAAAGCCTATCCTTTCCCCAGATTTTACACCAAGAATTTGTCTTATTTTTTTAGGTAAAGTAATTTGAAACTTTTTAGTAAGAACTGAGGAACTTGTAAGATTTTTAATCATTCTTTACCTCTATTAAAGTATTACTTCACTTTTAGTATTTTAATTCTTTATAAAGATTTTTCAAGTATTTAGGCAAGGGTTAAAAACATGTATCCCTCCTATTTTGTAAAAATTTCCCTGAGAAGGGTATATTTTGTTAAATCCCGTTAATCCTCCTTGTATTTAACTTCCTATTCCATAGGTTGTTTTGTTAAAGTTTTAGTTTTTTCTTTCATGGTAGCTTCCCCTCCTTTCTGGTAGTTTTGGTTATTAAGCATTGGGGAAGCTACCATACCTATTTTTACTCTTCAAGTCTTTACACAATTAATGAGACACTACCTGTATGGATATAACAATTTACAGAGCAGGAACACTCAAAAGATTAACTAAATAGCCAGCTATGGTAATGCTCCAGTATTTACCTGTTTTGTCAGCAATCCAGCCTGAGACAATCCTCAAACCATAACCTAAAAACTCTCCCAATCCTGAAATAAATCCTACAACTGCTCCAGTAGCACCAAGTGCTAAAAGAAAAGGACCTGTAATGCTTCTTGCAGCCTCATAAGTTATATCTGCAAAAAGACTCACAAAACCTAATAGAACAATAAATAAAGTAGCTGGTTTTATTTTGCACTCCTATGAAGTCTTATTTTATAATAAAAACTGACTTATCACTATATTCAACAACTCTTTGTGAGACGCTTCCAAGTAAAACTCCTTTTATAAATCCTTTTCCATGAGAACCCATTAAAATAGTAGAAACCTCTTCTTCTTCAGCTATGCGTATAATTTCCTTATATGGCTTCCCCTGAACTAAGTAAATCTTTACATTAAATCCAATTTTTTCAAAATCCTTCTTCAATAAATCCAATTTTTCTTTACTTTCCTCATATTTTTCATCTTCTAAAACATGAACCACTACAATTTCTCTTGCTCCAACATTATACAAAGGTGGTATATATTTTTTAACACGCTCTGAATATTCAGACCAATCTGTAGCATAAAGAAGTTTTCTGAAAAGGTTAGGACAAAACTGTTCAATCACCTTACCTTCTATCATTTTAATTGTATGGTATTTAATTACAAAAACAGGCACTGGGGATTTTTTAATAACTCTGTCAGTAGTGGAACCAATAAATAACTCATCTATGGCATGTCTTTTGTGTCTGCCAGTAACAATAATTGAAACTTTTTCAGTATTTGCCTGGTTAATAATTTCATTTATAACATTACCCAATGTAACAACTGCTTTTACATCAACTTCCATTGATTTAAGATATAGAATGTAGTCATTCATTTTTTCCTGAGCTTTACTCTTAATCTGTTCAATATCAACAGGAAGTCCTGATTCTTTTGCTACATAAACAGCGTCTTCATCTATGACATGAAGCAATAAAACTTCCTTTAATCCTGCTGATTTAAGGCAAACAAGACTTTTTAAAATTGGCAGAGAAAACTCATCAAACTTTGTTGGATATAAAATCTTTGTAAACATTTCATCCTCCTTATTTTATTTTGCTCCTAAAAGCCATGAAAAAACTTTGTATAAAATAAATGCTGTTGTAGCAGAAACTAAAAGAGAAACAAACCAGTTTATAACAATCTCTTTTACAACCTTAACCTGAATATATTTAACTCCCCTTGCAAGTCCTGCACCACCAATTGCTCCAACTATTGCCTGATTCATAGATGTGGGATATCCTAAGAGAGCTGCTATATATACTGTTGTAGCCTGCCCTAATTGAGCTCCAATTGCACTGTTTATTTCAAGCTGAACAATATGAAGCCCTACTTTCTCTAAAAGAGGTCTTCCCCATGTCAAAGCACCAATACCGACAACTACTCCTCCTATAAATCCTGCAAACAATAAAGATTTAACAGTACCGCTACCATAAAGAACACTAACAGCCAATCCACTGTTGTTTGCTCCCAGAGTAAAAGAGGCATAACAGCATGCAAGAATTAAAATATATTTTTTGAATGTCTCTGCAGTTTTTGCCTTTACTGTGCCTACAGTTTTAGTAAAGATAAAACCAAGAATACATCCAACTAAAGGAGTTCCAACCCATGTAATAGCAAGAGGTAACATTGTATGCTCCCACGCAATTGGTGCACCTATAGCAAGTCCAACACCAACTATTGAAAAACAGGCTAATTGAGCTGTTGATATAGGAAGCTTGAGCCATGTGTTTACAGCAGTAACTAAAGCTGCATTAAGCATCATTATCATTGCTCTGAAGGACGTAAGATACTCAATAGGTATAATACCAGCACCTACTGTTTTAATTACTTTATGACTTTGCAATGTAGCGCCAAGCAATGCAGATATAGCTATTAACAAAGTCGCCTTCTTAATATCCAATATCTTAGCACCATAAGCTGTACCCATTACTGCACCAGTATAATGAGAACCAATAGTCCATCCAAAAAACAAACCTGCAATAATCATTCCCACAACGTAGAAGGTTTCCATATTTTACCTCCGAAGTTTTAATATAACTGTCAAGTATACTAACATTAATATGGAAATAATCAATTGTTTAAAAATTTCAGATTCAATTTTTATTGATTTTTCAGGTTATTTTGAAGGTTATTATATTGATCAAACAAGAATGGCAAGCTTTAAACCTTTAAAAATTGCTGAAACTTTTTATAAAACCTCTTTGAAAATTTTAAATACCTTAAAAAAAGAAATTAAACCCGGTATTAAGTGTGGAGAAGTTTATGAAAAAGCTCAATTCATAGTTAAAAATGAAAAATTAGAAGAATTTTTCATGGCCCATGGAGGAAAAGATATATTTTTACCCCATCTTTCCTTTAATTTTAATATCCCTTCCTTAGCTTTTTCTTCTGTTTCTGCTCTATATATCCTTTTTAAATCTTCTGCAAATAAACCTCTATCTTTTGCCCGCACCTTATTTAAAGAATTCCTTACAGTATGTAATACACAAAGTTGCCATTCTGAAGCTGGATAAACCATCTTTATGGCATTTTCTATCCCAGGTAAATCATCCGTAATAAAAAGTTGAACTTTCTTTACCCCACGCCGGTTTAACTCTCTTAAAGGTTTTCCCAATTTTTGGCACTTTCCCCTTCAGACCCAAATAACCAAAATCCAAGTATTTCCCTTCTTCCATCAGGCTTTATCCCCAAAGCTAAATAAACTGGCTCCTTTGCTACCTCATTTCGACGAATAGATAAATAAGTTCCATCTAAAAATATTGCCAAATATTCCTCTGAAAGTGCTTTTTCTTTCCAACTCCTTACTTCATCTTCAGTCACCTTTATTAACCGAGAAACGCTTTGGGGTGAATAGTATGCGCCATAAATACTTTCCAAAAACTGAGAAATTTTTCTTGTGCTTACTCCCACTGCATAAAGGGTAATAACATAGGAAGTATAGCAGGACGAAAACTCCCATTCCTGACCCGAGGCACTTTTAAGTCTTGAACCTTCCCATACTTTGTAAGTAAATCTCTGGTATAAAAACCGTTTGCGTAGTCTTCTTGCTGGTCTAAATAAATTCTTCTTTCTTCAAGCATAAGCTTTTCCAAAAGGTTTTTAAAAAGATTATTGACTTCCTGCTGAAAAAAGTTTAAAATTTCTTCCATAGTTGTTTTGTTAAAGTTTTAGTTTTTTCTTTCATGTTAGCTTCCCCTCCTTTTTGGTAATTTTGGTTATTAACCATTGGGGAAGCTACCATGCCCCATTTTACTTTTCAAGTCTTTACACAATTAATGAGACACTACCTTACTTTTTCTTAAGGATCATAAGCTTGAATATTATAATTTTTAGTCCTGCTTTCTGGAAAAGATAATTTTATTGTATTTTTACTTGTCCTTTTGACCGGTATATACTCTACTGATTGTCTTACAGGCTGAGGATAGCTAAAATTAAAAATTTACTCTATATGTTACTTTTTATAAGCCTTAAGCCTAAATTAAGCTTAACCACGAGATGGATACTCAATATAAGCATAAGCGTTGTGCCTTAAGAAGTCTACTTGCAACTCCCCAAACAACATCTTCAACAAACTTTAGGTTTTCATAGGTTCGTTCAGTAATGTATTTTTCATCAAGCTTTTTTCAAGCCAAATAAAACCTTTCGTTCTAACTTGAATGCTCACAACCCCTCGCTGATTATGGGCTCCATATTTACTAATGCTCTTAGAGCAAGGACATTGGACTACCACCAAAATAACATCTATAAGGGTGAGAGTAGCCCGACCAAAATATTCAACTCCTGCTTCCATGTCTAAAATTACCACTTCTTTAGCGGTAAGAATTAAGTAGTTCAAAAGTCTTCTTAAAACCGTCTGTTCCGGGCAAGCATAACCTCCCCCAGCAACCCTTATAGCACCTAACACCATTAATCTTAGGCCATTTTTAGTAAGGACAAACTTCTCCGGCAAATCTTCTATCCTTGGGTTTAAAGTATAAGAGGTCTTTCATCTCGGCAATCGGAATGATTTCTCACTCTATTCCGAACAGTCTTGTTAAATACAGTCTTGTTAAATGAGGACTTGGGTCGGCATCTATCGCAAGAACCTTATATCCTTCTTCAAGGAAAACAAGACTAAGAATAGTAGCTAAAATACTCTTTCCTACCTCACCTTTCCCACAAAAAGCAATCTTCATGGCCTTACTTTTCTTCTCAAACTTTATTATATTTAATATAATCTGCAATGGATTTTTTAACAACCTATTCAATGGGATCTCCTAAAATAGATAAAGGATAGTCAGGTAATAAAAGTTCCAGAGAACTGCACAAGCCAATGCAATCTTTTTAGCTATCTCGTCCCTCACTACCTTAAAGCTTGAACCAAGCTTTAACTTTATTGATCCAAATAATGGCTCTATCCGGTACCTATATCTACCATACCTTTTCCAGTTTCTCCATCGATAACTTTTTAACTGGATGTCTTATTTTCATCCTAAAGGTTTTTTTTAATCCTTATAGCAGGCTCACATCCAAGCTCTAAAACCCTTTGAATTATGTCTATCGCATCCATGAGAACTTTCAAAAGCTTCTCATCTAAATTTTTAACTCTGAAGTCGCTAATCCTGTAAAGAAGGGGTAGGAAAGTTTTGTTGAGAAGCCAAGGCAAGCGTTTCTCTGTGAGGGGCGTCCCATTAAGGTTTGATACAACCAAAGAGCGATGATAAGCCTGTCATCATATTTTGAGGTCTTCCACGCTTTTTTGTTTTAGGCTCTGATTGAATGTTTGAGAGAAAATAAGTCACAAAGGTATAATAATTTTTCTAAAGAAAAATGAACTTCTCCTCAAACCTCCCATCTAAAATTAGTACATTACAAAAATATCATATAAACTAAAATTTTGAAACAGCCTCCAATTGTACTTGACAAAAATGAATGTGATGTTTTAATTGAACTTGTTAGAAAAGTTAGTGAAAATGCAAACTTGTGGCTGTGTTTACAAAAACTTTACCTCAACAGATACGGCTTTGTTTAATCTGTATCTGTCGTCAGTCTCTTTTTTTTCGTTTTTGTTGTTTTTTCTTGTTTTCCTTTTATTCATTTCCACCTGTCACGCAGGAGGTCGCGGGTTCAAGTCCCGTCAGCCCCGCTTTTTATTTTTTCTATATGACAAATTTTACCCTTTCCCTTAAAAAATTTTTTCTCTTTCTTTTTTATCCCTCAAGTTTAATTCTTATTTTTTTCCTTCTAATTTCTGTCTACGTGATTCTTGATAAGAGAAGAGGTAGGAGAAGATTCTTACTCTTTTTAGCTATTTTCCTTTATTATTTTTCTTCCACCCCCTTTTTACCCTATTTTCTTTTAAAACAACTGGAAAAGAATTATTCTATTCCTCCAAAAGAAGAAATAGCAAAAGTTAAAAAAATGGTAGTTCTTACTGGAAGAATATATGGGGAGGAGGATCTAAGCCTGAAAGAAAGATTTTCCAGAGAAACCTTAGTAAGATTTCTGAAGGCTTTAGAATTAAAAAAACAATATCCTGATAAAAAAATCATACTTTTAGGTGGCTCCTATGAGGATAAAAATAATAAAGGGGCATCCTATTTAAAGGCATTGGCTGAAGAATTCGGTTTTGAAGTTGAAGCCCTTGATGCACCACTTGATACTATTACCAGCGCAAAAATTTTAAAAGAATATTTATTAAAAAATGAAAAAAATGTAGATTCACCCTTTTTACTTTTAACTTCTGCTTATCATCTTCCAAGAGCTTTCTATCTTTTTAAAAAGGAAGGGTTAAACCCTATTCCTTATCCCACTAATTATAGTTATAAACTTTGTAAGCCCTCTTTTAGTATTTGGAAATTTTTACCTAATGATTTATATATTGATTTAACTAACAGAGCAACACATGAATACTTAGCTTTTGGTTTTTATAAGATAAAATATTTTATCTTGGAGAAATTCAAATGAAAAAGATAGATTTAAAAAAGAAAATTTTTAATATTTCAGAGACCTCAAGGGAGATTCAAAAAAAATTTATAGAGCTTGAAAAAGAAAAGATTATAGAAGTGGTTCTTCTTGCTAAAAAAGTTATTTCAAGAAATGGAAAAATTCTTATTTTTGGAAATGGAGGAAGTGCAGCAGATGCTCAGCATTTAGCTGCTGAGCTTGTTAATCGTTTTAAAAAAGAAAGAGCCCCTTTACCAGCTATTGCTTTAACTACAGATACTTCGATTTTAACTGCTGTAGCAAATGATTATGATTTTTCTCAAATTTTTTCTAAACAAATTTTAGCCTTAGGTAAAAAAGGAGATATGGCTCTTGGAATTAGTACCAGTGGAAAATCTTCTAATGTAATATCCGCTTTAAAGGTTGCTAAGGAATTAGGTTTATATACAGTGGGCTTAAGTGGAGGAGATGGAGGATTAATGAAAGAGGTATGTGATTATCTTATTTTAGTCCCAAGTTTTGAAACACCTCGTATTCAAGAGGGACATCTTTTATTTTTACATATCTTTTCTGAACTTTTAGAAGAAATTATTTTCTCCCAATAGAGATGCTTCTTGCTATAGAAACTTCTTGTGATGAAACAGGAGTTGCCCTTTTTTCTGAAAAGGGGAATTTAATAAAACACCTTCTTTATTCCCAAGTAGCTCTTCATTCTCCTTTTGGAGGTATAGTTCCTGAAATCGCTTCACGTAAACAATTAGAGGTTCTTTCTCCTCTTATAAAGAAATTATTAGAAGAAACAAAGATTTCTATTCAAGAAATTAAGGGAATATGTGTAACCTTTGGTCCTGGGCTTATAGGTTCAATTTTAGTAGGAGTTTTATTGGCAAAGGCATTGTGTTTTGCTCTTAAAATTCCTCTCTTTGCAGTAGATCATTTACAAGCTCATCTTTTTTCTATATTTTTAGAAAGAAAAATAAAATTCCCCTATATAGGACTCCTTGTTTCTGGGGGGCATACAGCTCTTTTTTTAGTAAATTCTTGGGAGGATTATAGACTTTTAGGACATACAAGAGATGATGCAGCTGGGGAAGCCTTTGATAAAGTAGCTAAACTCCTTAATCTTTCTTATCCAGGAGGTCCTATTATAAGTAAACTTGCAGAAAAGGGGAATAGAAAAGCTATTGCCTTTCCAAGACCACTTTTAGAAGAAGATACCTTTGACTTTAGTTTTTCAGGTCTTAAAACAGCTGTTTTAAATTATTTAAAAACAAATCCCCAGTATAAAATTGAGGATGTATGTGCAAGTTTTGAAGAGGCAATTTGTGAAGTTCTAACAGAAAAAACCCTAAGGGCAGGTAAAAGACTAAATATTTCAAGAATTGTAGTTGTAGGAGGAGTAGCTTCCAATCAAAGATTAAGAGAATCTTTTGCTGAAAAGGCTCAAAAAAAAGGTTTTGAGGTTTATTTTCCTTCTCCAGAATTTTGCACAGATAATGCTGCTATGGTTGGGGTAGTAGGATATTACAAATGGAAAAACGGGCTTTATGATACTTTAGAAAAAGAACCATATGCAAGGGCAATTTTTAAGAAGTTTAAACTTTAATCTTCAGATTCAGCCTTAAGATTAAATTCCTTTATTTTTTTCTGTAAATAAGCCCTTTCTAAACCTATTTCTCTTGCTGTTTTAGAAACATTTCCTCCATATTCAAGAAGTTTCCTTTTTAAAAATTCTTTTTCAAAAAGGAGTTTAGCCAATCTGTAGTTTTTTTCTTCAAACCAAGGATCAGTATTTTCTTGCAAACTTTCTTTCTTTTTTATTAAATTTTTGAAATCTGAAGGTAGATCTTTATAACTAATTTCAGAGGAGGAAGATATTATTACAAGTCTTTCTATAAAATTTTTAAGCTCCCTTACATTTCCTGGCCAATCATATTCAATTAAAGCTTCTAAGGCATCACTTTTAATAATTTTCTTCTCACAACCTATTTTGTAGCTAAATTCTTCTAAAAATTCCTCTACTAATATAGGAATATCTTCTTTTCTTTCTCTTAAGGGAGGAATAGAAATAGGTAAAACATTTATTCTAAAAAAGAGATCTTCCCTAAATTTCCCCTTTTTAATTTCTTTTAGTAAATCCTTATTGGTAGCCGAAATTATTCTCACATCAATTTCTATAGGTTTATTACCTCCTAAACGTTCAAATCTTTTTTCCTGCAATACCCTTAATAATTTTGCCTGAGCATCAAGGCTTAAATCCCCTATTTCATCCAAAAAAAGGGTCCCCTTATGTGCTAATTCAAGTTTTCCTTTTTTAAAGCTTTGGGCTCCTGTGAAAGCTCCTTTTTCATATCCAAAAAGTTCAGATTCTATAAGAGTTTCAGGAATAGCTGCACAATTTATTTCTACAAAAGCTTCTTTTGCTCTTTTTGAATATAAATGAATTAACTTTGCCACTATCTCTTTACCAACCCCAGATTCTCCCTGAATTAAAACAGTGGTATCTGTAGGAGCTGCTTTTAAAATAAGTTCTCTTATTTTTTGAATAGTAGGAGATACACCGGAAAGTTTTACTTCTCCAAAAATATTTTCTCTTAATCTTTTGTTTTCTTCTTCTAAGAGAGCTAACTTCAAAGCATTTTCCACAGTTACAATAACTCTTTCATAAGAAAGGGGTTTTTCAATAAAATCAAAAGCCCCCATTTTGATTGCTTTTACTGCTGTCTCAATATTTCCATGCCCTGAAATTACTATAATTTGAATCTCTGGATAGGTTTTTTTAATTTTTTCTAAAACCTCAAATCCATCTATATCTTTTAACCACAGATCAAGAAGAATGACCTTTGGTTGTTTAAGATTTATTTCTTTTAAAAGTTCTTTACCCCAGAGAAAACTTCTTACTTGAAAATTTTCATCTTTGAGAATATCTTCAAGGGTTTCAAGGATACCCTTTTCATCATCTAAAATCCAAATTTCACCCTTCACCATGTTTAAAATAATATTATTTTATGAATACTTGTCAACCTTATACTTCCATAGAGCTTTATAAGTTAAAAAGGAGTTGACAAAAAAAATTAAAATGTTAACGTTAACCTTTAAAATAAAAATTGGTTAACAAAATTTGATAAAAGAGAAATATTATGCTTCTTTTGTTAATACTTATCTTTATTAGTTTTTGTCAAAGTGCTTTTTCTTTTGAAGAACCTGTCTATACTTTAGAGGAAGTAAAGGTTGTTTCTCCAGCAAAAGGTGTTGATCTTGAAAAAATAAGTCAAGAAGTAAAAGTAATAAAAAAAGAAGAACTTTTAGAATTTGGTTTAGAGGTTTTTTCAGCGCTTGAACTTAAAGAAAGAGGTACCTTCGGGGTTCAAGCTGATCTTTCTATTAGGGGAACAAGTTTTGAACAAAATTTGGTTGTCCTTGAAGGTATAAGAATTTCTGATCCCCAAACAGGGCATCATTTAATGAATTTACCTTTAGAAGAAGACATTTTAGAAAGTTTAGAAATTCTTTCTGGAGGGGCAAGTGCCATTTATGGAACTGGAGGTTTTGGAGGTGCTATAAATTTCAATTTAGAACCATCCACTAAAGGATATAAAATTTTAGCTAAATACGGAAGTTATGATTACCAACATATATTTGGAAATTTTGGTTTTTCTACTTCTGAATTTCCATTTAACTTAGTTTTTTCTCAAAAAAAATCAAATGGATTCATATGGAATAGAGACTTTGATATTAGAACTTTTAATCTATATAGCAAAGATGATAAAAAAACCCTTTTTTATGGATTTCAAGAAAAAGATTTTGGAGCAAGAAATTTTTACACTACGAAATATGATACAGAATGGGAAAGTACAAAAACTCACTTATTTTTAGCTAAAAAAAATATATATAAAAACAGCTGGTTTTTAGAACCAACTTTACTTTATAGAATTAACTACGATTTATATCTTTTAGATAGGAAAAATCCAGATTTTTATAAAAATACTCATAAATCTCAAGTTTTTCGCCTTAATTTCCCTTTAAGATATGAAAAAACTTTTGCCGATTATTTTTTTGGGGTAGAAGTCTCTTATGAAACACTTGAGAGTTCAAGACTTGGTGATCATTTGAGGCAATCTGCAGGTTTTTATTTTTGGCTATACCCCAAAATAAGTTCCCAATTTTTCCCAAGCTTTGGGATTCGTTATGATGTTATAACCCAAAATAAAGATATCCTCTCCTATAATTTTGGATTTGCCTACCTTTTAAAGGAAGACCTAAAATTAAGAAGTTCTTTTAGTTTTTCTTATAGAATACCAAGTTTTACAGAATTTTATTATGATTCACCTACCATTAAAGGAAATCCCTCTTTATCACCCGAGAAAGCTTATAATATTTCCGCTGGATTTGACTATTACAAAAATAAAATTAATTTTTCTGGAACAGCTTTTTATAGATATGGGAAAGATATTATAGATTGGATTAAAAAAGAAAATATAATTCTGGCTCAAAATATAGAGACTTTGAAAACCATTGGATTTACCTTAGATAGTAACATGATCTTTAAAAATTTTAGACCCTTTATAAGTTATACCTATTTAAATCAAATAGCTGAAAATTTACCAAGTACCCGTTATTCTGGAAGTTATTTGAGACACAATTTTATTTTAGGAATAATATATAACCTTCCTTGGGATTGGGAATTTTTTGGAAGTTTAAATTATAGAGAATATTATAAGAGAGATAGGGTATTTTTGGTGGATTTAAAAATAAAGAAAAAATTTGACAAAAATCTAATTTATTCTTTTTGGATAAAAAATCTTTTAGATGAGGATTATAAAGAGATAGGAGAAGTTAAAGCGCCTCCTCAATGGATAGGGACTAATTTAGAAATAAGATTTTAAGGTTATGTTCCTATAAATAAGAAAGAAAAACCTTAAAAAATGATGTATTCAAGAAATATTTCAATTTAAATTCAGGATACCTATAGATTATAAAAAATTTTTCAGAAATTTTTTGAAAAAAACTTGACAAATAATTTTTATGATATATTTTTAGACCGTTCTTATATTATGTATATTTGGAGGATAAAAATGAAAAACACAAAAAAAATAGAAAAATTTGAATATGGTTTTGGTCAGCATCTTATTATTGATGGATATGGAGCTAATCGTGAAAAACTTATGGATCTTGATTTTATATATAATTTTTTGAGTAAATATCCAGAAGAAATCCAAATGACCAAAATAATGCCTCCTTATGTTTTTAAATATTATGCTCCTATTCCTGAAGATTGGGGAATTTCTGGATTTGTAATTATTGCTGAAAGTCACATAAGTATTCATACCTTTCCAGAAAAATTATATTTAAGTGTAGATGTATTTTCTTGTAAGCCCTTTGATGTAGATAAAGCTATAAAAGATATTATAGAAATTTTTGAAATTAAAAAAAGCGAAATAAAGTTTTTTGACAGAGGCTTAGAATTTCCTCGTTCTATCAGAGCAGTTGAAAACTTTATTCGTATGGAAAGAAAAGATCTAATATTATAAAAAATGAAACTTACTTTTTTGGGGTTACCTGATCATCCTCAAGCAAAGGTAGCCCTAATTCCTGCTCCTTTGGAAATTACCACATCTTGGCAAAAGGGCACAAAAGAAGCACCTACAGAAATTCTCAAAGTTAGTCCCAATTTAGAATTTTTTGATGAAGAAACAGAAATTGAACCCCAAGAAGTGCTTGGATTTTTTACTTATCCAGTCCCTGAACTACCCCTTGATATAGATATGGCTCTTGAGGAAATTTCAGAAAAAATAAGAGAAACCTTTATGGAAAAGAAATTCCCCATTATTATAGGAGGAGAACATACAGTTACCTTAGGGAGTATAAAAACTTTAAAGGAATTTTATGAAAATTTAAAGATCCTTCATCTTGATGCGCATTTGGATTTAAGGGATGAATACTTAGGATGTAAAATTTCTCATGCAACTGTAATAAGAAGAATATATGAGATGGGGATTCCTATTTTAAGTGTGGGGGTAAGAACCCTTTGTAAAGAGGAATATGAATTTATAAAGAAAGTTAATTTCCCCCTTTTGTGGATGAAAGACCTTAAAGAGAACCGGGATAAAAGTTTAAAAACCATAGAAGATTTTATTAAAGAGGGTAACATTTACCTTTCTTTAGATATGGATGTTTTTGATCCTTCTCTTGCCCCTGGGGTAGGAACTCCTGAGCCTGGAGGAATGAGCTGGTATGAATTTTTGCAAATTCTTAAATTGGTGGTTAGATATAATTTAGTTGGAATGGATATAGTTGAAGTAAAGCCCTCCTTAGGTAATACTATTACAGAATACTTAGCAGCAAAAATAATTTTTAAAATCTCCTCTTATTTAGCAAAAAAATATGAAACTCTTTGAAAGATACGCCAAACTTCTTTTTGAATCTGCCTTGCTAAAAAGAATACAAAGAACTGGATTTGCTTATCTTGGAACTGGAGAAGAAAATGTAGCTTCTCACTCCTTTGGAGTAATTTTTTGTACCTGGATACTTTCAGAGATTTGTGAAAAAGAACTTAATAAAGAAAAACTTTTTAAAATGGCATTAATTCATGATTTAGCAGAAACAAGAATAGGAGATTTTAATGCAGTTAATAAAATATATAACCAAGCTGACGAAAAAAGAGCTTTAGAAGATGCCTTCTCTAATACTCCAATGAAGGAAGAAATTCTATCTCTCTGGAAAGAATATAGGGATTTAAAAAGTTTAGAAGCTAAATTAGTTCATGATGCAGATGTTATTGATTTAATAATACAACTTAAAGAGCAAAAGGATCTAAATAATCCTTATGCAGACAAATGGATTGAATATGCCAAAAGAAAACTTATTACAGAGGAAGCTAAAAAATTAGTTAAAGCCATTTTAAAAGTAGAATGGTGTTCTTGGTGGTTAGAATATTTTGTTAAAAATAATGAAAAAAGAAATCAAAGAAAAGATTCTTAATTTATGCAATCTTTGTGGTAAGTGTGTCCCTGTATGCCCATCTTATAGGGTTTACAAAAGGGAATCCTTTTCTCCCCGAGGAAGATTATTTTTACTTTCCCAAGGAATAGAACATAAAAGTTTTGAATTTTGCCTTTTTTGTGAAAGATGTGAAAAGATTTGTCCCCACCATATAGGGTTCCCCACTTTTTATCTTGAAAAATTAAAAGAAAAAGAAAATCCCCTATTAACCCTTTTAAATTTGGGCAATCTTATTGACTTAATAAAATTAAAAAAGGAATTGCCTATTGAATTTAGAGCAACAGAAGGAGATATAACAGTATATTATTCCTGTGGTTTAAAATATCTTTATCCTTCAGCTTTAGAAAGATTTGAAGAGGTTCTTAAAAAGAGAGGGATATCTATAGGAGTGCCAAAAGGATTAGTTTGTTGTGGAGCAATATTTTTAAACCTTGGGCTTATTTCAGATTTAAAAGAAAATGCTCTTAAAAATTTAGAAATTTTAGAAAAAACAAAAGGACCTCTTGTAATGTTTTGTGCCACCTGTTTGTGGATGTTTAAAAAAATTTATCCTCAAGTTTTTAAAGATACTAAATATGAGAAAGGATTTATCAAACTTTCTGAAAGGGCTATTTCAGCTTATAACTATCTTTCTTTAAAAGCAGAAGATGAGCTTAAAATCTTAAAGAAAAAAAAATTAAAAGAAAATATTCTTTTTCACCTACCTTGCCACTTGACAGAAGATTTTAATTTGGTAAAAAATAAAATAGAAACAAAAGATTTTTGTTGTGGGTCTGGGAAAATTTTTCTCTGGCTTAAAGGTTTCCAGAAGGAAAATAAAAGGCAGTGGATTAAAAATTTAGAAAATATAGAGATTTTAGCTACTTTTTGCACAGGCTGTTATCTAAATTTTAGTGTGCTTTTAAAAAAGCCTCCTCTTATTCTTCACTGGTTAGAGCTTTTATGAATAAGTATCCCTCCTATTTAAATTTGCTTGATTCAGGGGAACTTGATAAAAGAATAGAGGCACTTTACGAAAAGTTATCTTCTTGCACCCTTTGTCCAAATGAATGTAAAGTAAATCGTTTGGAAGGAGAAAAAGGTATCTGTAAAATTACCAATAAACCTATGGTTTCAAGTTATGGTCCCCATTTTGGTGAAGAAAGACCTCTTGTGGGGAAAAATGGCTCTGGAGCTATTTTTTTTACCTATTGTAATTTGTCTTGTGTTTATTGCCAGAATTGGGAAATAAGCCATTTAGGAGAAGGAGATATAATTGATGAAGAAGATCTTGCAAAAATTATGTTAATTTTACAGGTATGGGGATGTCATAATATAAACCTTGTTACCCCAACTCATCAAGTTCCTTTTATTGTAAAGGCAATAAAAATAGCTGCTGAAAAGGGACTAATTTTACCTATTGTATATAATTGTGGAGGGTATGAATCTATAGAAACTTTAAAGCTTCTTGATGGAATAATAGATATTTATATGCCAGATATTAAATATATGGATGATAATGTAGCTTTAAAACTTTCAAAAATAAAAAATTATTCAAAAGTTGTTAAAACTGCAGTAAAAGAAATGCATAGACAAGTAGGTGATTTAATTATAGAAAATGGAATTGCTAAAAGAGGATTACTTATAAGACATTTAGTTTTACCAGGAGACCTTTCCCAAACAGAAGAAGTGATTAAATTTATAAAAGAAGAGATTTCTCCACATACCTATTTTAATCTTATGGATCAGTATAGACCCTGTGGAGATGCTTGGAAATATCCACCTCTTGATAGAAAAATCACTAAGGAAGAGTGGGAAAGAGCGTTAAAATTAGCTTATAAATATGGTCTCACAAGACTTGATGATAGAAGAGCACGTTTCTGGGACTACTAAGGATTATAAAATTTTTGCTATTGGAGATATTCACGGTTGTTTGTGGAGTTTAGAAAAATTGCTTAATATTCTTCCTGTAAATTGGGGTAAAGATTTGGTTATATTCTTAGGAGATTACATTGATAGAGGACCTGATCCTAAGGGAGTAATTGAAAAGGTGTTAGAACTTAAAGAACTTTATGGAGATAAAATTATTTCTCTTAAAGGGAATCATGAATGGATGTTTGAAAGGTTTCTAAAAGGAATAGATATAGATATATTTTTATATAACGGTGGAGGAACAACCTTAAAAAGCTATTATAAAGATGGAGAGCTTAAAATTCCAGAAGAGCATTTAAATTTTCTTAAGGAACTTAAGCTTTATTATGAAACTAAGGACTATATATTTGTTCATGCAGGATTAAGACCAGGGGAAAAATTAGAGGAGCAAAATGAAGAGGATCTTCTCTGGATTAGAGAAAGTTTTTATTTTTCCGAATATAAATTTTCTAAAACTATAGTTTTTGGACATACTCCTTTTCCTATTCCTTTAATTTTAGATGATAGAATTGGAATTGATACAGGTTGTGTATATGGTGGTAAACTTACTGCTATTGAACTTCCATCAAAAAAAATATACCAAATTGATTGCGGAGGGGAGATAATATGAGTAAAGACGATGAAAGAAAAAAGCTTTCCTGGAGAGAGATTGATAAGCTAAAAGACAGGAGCGGTTTTAGTAAAATAAGAAAAAAACTTGAAAGAGCTAAAAAAGACTCACCTAAAAATGATTATAAATCTAAGGAAAAATACTTGAAAGAACTTGAGAAACTTTTTGTAGATAGAGATACACTTGAAAAACAAAATTTTATTGAAAACCTTCACAAAAATTATGGAACCAAAAATTTTAAAAAACTTGCCAAGGAGTTTGTAGAAAAATATGGTATCCCTGATGATTGGAGAACACTTCTTCTTTTTCTTGATCTCGATGATAGAACGCTTGTTTTATCAGCTTTAGAAAAGCTTAAAGAAGATTTTCCTAATAGAAATATCTCTGAAAAGCAAGGTATACTTTCTAAATTAAAAACCCTTGCTTTAACTTCTAAAGATGAAATTATAGGATTTAAAGTTGAAAAAGCCTTAAAAGAACTAACTCTTTAATGAAAGAACTTATAGAAGAATTCTTAAGTTATCTTGCGGGAGTTAAAAATTATTCCTATAACACTCTACTGGCCTATCAAGCTGATTTAGAAGATTTTGCAGATTTTTGTGGTTTTTTACCCTCAGAAGAAGAGGCTTTCCAAAAACTAAGAGGATATTTAGAAAATTTAAAAAAGAAAGGATATAATCCTTTTAGCATAGCAAGAAAGATTTCAAGTTTAAGAAGTTTTTTCAAATTTTTAGAAGCAGAAAAGGGATTTAATATAAGTTTTCTTTTATTTTTAGAATCTCCTAAGTTACCTTTCAGACTTCCCAAAGTATTAAGTTTAGAAGAGATTGAAAAACTTTTAAATTCTCCTGATATAAATAATCCTCTTGGATATAGAGATAGAACCATGCTTGAGGTGCTTTATGCTACAGGATTAAGGGTTTCAGAATTAATAAGTCTTAAGTTTGAGAATTTAAATCTTGAGCTTGGTTTAGTTAGGGTTTTAGGAAAGGGTTCTAAGGAAAGACTTGTCCCTCTCGGAGATTATGCTTTGAGGTTTTTAAAAACCTATTTAGAAAATGTGCGCCCCCAGTTGGCAAATGAAAAAAGTAAAAATTTTGTTTTTTTAAATAGAAGAGGAGCTCCTATTACCAGACAAAGATTTTGGCAGATAATAAAAGATTATGCCAAAAAATGTGGACTTGAGGATAAAGTCACTCCCCATGTAATAAGACATTCCTTTGCAACACATCTTTTACAAGGAGGTGCAGATCTCAGAGCCTTACAAATGATGCTTGGTCATAGTAGTTTAAGTACGACCCAAATCTATACCCATCTTGATTATAAGAAACTAAAAGAGGTCTATGAAAAACACCATCCCAGAGCTTAAAAAATAACTAATGAAAAAATCTAAAATTGATCTTGAAGACTTTTTGAAAACTATTTTTCCTGATCAAAAACTTCTTAAATTTTTGTCTTTAGCCCGAGATATTTCTAAAAAAAGAGGAGAATTTTTATATTTTGCAGGAGGAGTAGTAAGAGATTATCTTCTTAAAAGGCTTTACAAAAAGAGAATACCCAAACCTAAGGATTTAGATTTAGTATTACAGGGGAACTTAAAAAGTTTTTTAAAAGAGCTCTTAGAAAAGGTAAAAGGGCAAATCCTTTTTGAATCTCAATTTTTGACTTATAAAGTGAAAATAAACTTAAATGGAAAAGAATTTTTGATAGATTTTATTACTGCAAGAAAGGAAGTTTATGAAAATATTGCCAAGCTTCCCAAAGTTTTTGCCTCCCATTTTAAAGATGATATTTTGCGAAGGGACTTTACTATAAATGCACTTATAATAGGTCTTTCTCCACCCTATGAAGGGGTCTTAATTGATTTAGTTGAAGGGGAAGAAGATCTTAAGAAGGGTTTAATAAGACCTCTTTATCTAAATTCTTTTGTAGATGATCCTACGAGAATTTTTAGAGGAATTAGATATAAAGTAAGATTTGGATTTAATTTTTCTGAGGATTTTTTTCTGGCATTAAAGAAATGTTTTGAAAAGTCTGCCTTAAAAAAACTTTCTGGAACAAGATTGGCAAATGAATTGAAACTTTATTTAACCAAAGAACCGGAGAAGAACTTAAAAAACCTTTTAATGACAACTTATGAGTTAAATCTTTTTGAAAAGGCAGAGCTTAAAATTGATAAGAAAAATTTTAATTCTTTAATAGCTCTTTTAAAAGAATTAAAGGGAGAAATAACTGAAAGGGAAAAAGAAAAAATTTTTTTATTTGGGCTTGTTGATTCTCAATTTTTAGAAAGTCTTTATAGATTAGGATTTCCAGATCCAGAAATAAAAGAGTTAATAAGATACAAAAAATTAATTAAAGAGAATTTATCCAATTGGGAAAAGCTATCTCTCTGGAGAAAAATAAAAATCTTTGAAAAAATACCTTCTACTTATCTTTTAACCCTTGGGATTTATTTTCCCAAGATAAAAAAGGAGCTAATAAAATTTTTTAAAGAGTATAGAAAAGTAAAACCTGA
>Ga0272449_1001725_pt1 | contig 21785 bp, 46 predicted proteins | sample YNPCB0241_FD_198679 | JGI IMG/M metagenome (GOLD analysis project Ga0272449, IMG submission 198679) | Hot spring sediment microbial communities from Yellowstone National Park, WY, United States - YNP-CB-024-1 | ecosystem: Environmental > Aquatic > Thermal springs > Hot (42-90C) > Sediment... | reverse complement strand
AGCTCTTATTTGGTTTGCTGAAAGAATACAACACTCCAGTTGACTTGTTAACATCTCCTCTCACATACGATATCTTGAACTCCTTGATATTTCCGAGATCGTCATAGTATTTCACATACACATTTCCATCTGTTCCCCTGTTGTTTGTGATAAGGAAACCTATGTTGACTGCACCGTCAACATTAACAACCATCTCGACCTTTATTCCATCCTTCTCATCTGAAACTCTATACTCTGCCGTCCTACATCACCCAAGTAACAACAACACATCTTTAAGGCTAAGCATATTTCTATGCTGTCACATTACTTATATCAGCACAGATTGTGATTTGATTTCCCGTTATCCCATATTGTGATATGAGATCGGATATTGTTGTTCCTCTTGCCAGCCACATGAAAGTTACTGCCCAATAATTTGAACCTGATTGTATATCCACATCACTTGACCATGCCCATTTTCCTCCAATTGTAACTGTAAGTCTACACTTACCAGTTCCTGTGGATGAGTAGTAAACCATTAGCGTATATTTACTCAAGCTGTCTGTTGTATTCACAGATGTCGTTTCTTTGCCTGTTATTACATCCATTATAGCTACCTTTGTTACTGTTATGCTGGGTGGTTGAACTCCTCTAATTATGGATACAGTGAAGCTCTTTGATGATGTTCCAAGCATCGCTGTTATGGTTATCTGCGTGGCGTTCGGACTTCCTATGTAGTCGAGCAATTGTTGCACAGTAAACAGGTATGTCCCGTCTGGAGTTCTGCAGTACAGACCTACTGAGACCTCCTGAGTGTACGGTTCGATTGTTACATAATCACTAAAGATAAGCTTTCCATTGACATATATTTTGATAGGAGCATCTTCTGAAATGCTTGTACTTGGCTTAATGCATACGTTGTAGTATTGTAACGTGTTATACAGTATATATTCAACCCTAGTAAGCTCTTTTCTCAGGTACGCATCCAGTACTGTGACCATACTACATCCAGACTATGCTGTTACGTCTCCTATATCAGCGCAGATTGACATCTGACTAACAGCATAACGGTAGTACTGCATCATCATATCGTATATTGTACCGCTTGTGAAACTTGAGAAGTCGATCTGCCAGTAGCCCGATCCGGAGGATATCGTGACTGGAGTCTTTATTGCTACAGACCCACCAACTGTAACAGTCAGGTTTCCTTTTCCGCTACCTGTGGATGAATAGTTCACCCTTAAAGCATACTTTGTTACTGGATCATTTTGGTTAACAGATGTGACTGCTGAATTTGTAGTCTTGTCTATAACCTGTACTCCAGTTATTGATACAGTTGGTGGTGGAACTACAATCTGAATTGTTACACATGGCACTACACATCACCTCCTCTTCTTAACCAATATATATCCTATTCCACCCGCTACAGCAACACCCGCCATTACCCATACCCATGTAGGTATTGTTGGGGTAGGCGTAGGAGTTGGTGTTGGTGTAGGTGTAGGGACTGTTGGGGTTTCCACATTTAAGGTTACACATGCCATTTCACATCACCTCTAATAGATTTTACTCGCGGTTCTATATATACTTAACACCAATGGGATACATATGTTCTAAAGAATAGGTCTAGACCTCGATTGAAACATAGCGAAAACTAAGGCTATAACCCCCTATAACCCACTTTTCTCAACAGGGTAATATTATACCATTGATCCCTACATCTACATGAAAACCTCCATGTTATAGCTTTTCTAAAAGGGCTTACTATAGAAATGTATATTATCGTCACGGGAGCTTATAGGGAGGTGGGGAAATGTAAAACTGTAGGAGGTTGATTCTGCCCCCGTTCATCCTCATCTAATAAATCTTACCCTACCACATAAGATGAAGCTTAGTATCAGCGGACTGAAGAATGTAAATACTACTGTTTGATGAAATTACAATAGCAAGTATATAGCTCACTACAGTATCCTAGCATCTCTATGTATTGTTATCTTCCTCTCCCTGCCCTTCCAGTCTGTCCAGACTATTGTCTCTTCGTTCCTGTAAAATGTTTGTTGTGGTATGTAAGCGTATTCTGGCTGACTCTTCTTCATCAGAGCACACAGTACTACGCCTATAACAATACCTGTAGCGCATGCTATTACTACCTTTGCAATATCTCCCATATGCAGAATTATCGCTTAAGCGGTTTATAACCTTTCCCTTATTTCCAAGTAGCGTACCTGTTATGAATATTCCGATCACAGCAAAAACAACTACTACAGGGTCGGGATTGAGCGAGCTCATGGTACAAATATCTCCCATTCCGGCGGCCTGAACGACTTCCATCCAACTGCAGGGTTTCTCAGCACTTTCCACTGTAATACGGCTGGTGTAGGAGGTACCCAAGCTCCGGACATCCAAAAATGCTTTAGTAAAACGTTCACTGTCTCCACCCTTTCCTGTATATGATTATCAGGAACCCGAACTCAGAATTGAATTCCAAGCATACTATCTCGTCCGGCCTCTCTATCATAATGAAGGCATTTATCAGTTCCTCCAGTTTGTCTGCAGTCAATCCCTCTTTAGGTAGATCTATAACTTTTGCCCTAATCATGGCTTGATCAACTCTACAGAGAAGTAAATTACCGCATTGAACAATCCTGCACCAGCTGTTCCGTATTGCTGTATTGTGAATCCTGTGCTGGGCTTTATTATGATCGGCTTTGGCGGTACAAAGTATCTCCAAACATCTCCGCCTGTCTCCTCTGGGTTAATCGTGAAAATAGCTAGCGGTGCTCCTGTTACGGTTACGGTAGCACCAGTAGTAGCTGTTATTCCAGAAGGAAGTGCTGGGTCGTCTGGATCTAACTTGTCAATTGTCAATGCTGTGCCACCTGAGACTGCAGAAGCCCTATATGCGAGATACTGCATCGGGTAACCAGTTATTGCTCCTGTGGTATGCATAGCTACGATTATTGCAAGAATCCTAATTCTGTAGGTGGACCCGTTCCAGATGCTGATGTGGTGCTTGCTCGCTGCGACAGCACTTGCACTAACAGCAACGACGTAAATCGGGTTTAAGTATTCCACAGGCTTGGATAGCTGGAACTCCTCATGTACATCTTTTGTACTATCGTAGAATGTCCTGACCTTCTTTCCCGTCGAGTCGGGAGGCAGTTGTATATACGATTCTGGCATGGCTTAAGGCATCATCGCTTGCACTGGACTTCAACGTGTCTCTGATACGCTGTGCCTGTTCCGGTAACTTTGCACCTAATTGAGAATGTGTGAAGCCCCGTTGCGAGATCAGATATCGATGCTGTTCCCCTCAGCACCACGTATGTGGTCGAGGTTGTGCTCAGCTCGATCCTCGGAGATGTCTCAGCATCGATAAACAGCGCCACGTATGCGGTTACACCAGTTGCAGATGATTTCAGTTCGGCGATTAGCTCGATGTCCGTCCAGTTCAAGGTATCAACTGTGGTGTCCTTGTAGAAGTTGAACTTCTTCTTTTCAACGTATGTTGTGCTTGTCTCTGTAACCTCAGTATCATCACCAAGCACGAATACCGACCTCAGCGATGCAACAACTTTTGCCGTTGTCACAGCACCATCGGCTATTTTCGAAGTTGTAACAGCATTATCCTTTAACTGTTCCGTACCAACACTATTCGGTGGCGGAAACCTGCTCCATAATTCTATAACCATACACATCACCTCATATTAATATACGCCAAATCCCCTTATATTAGCTTTTCTACCATCACCAACATCAAGTATAAGTCTCTCTATCTTTGGAGCTGTGAAATCAATATTTAGGTTCTCTCCAAACTTAAGCTCTGTATGATCTTGATGGTCATTTATTCCTATGTAGACTTCGTCTGGACCATCATTGTAGACTGTAATTGAGAACAGCGGTGTATGCGGATATCCATTGATGAAGTCTAGTATGGTCATTCTTTCAACTGTAATCTTTATAGGGTATATCTTTCCTTTCGGTTTTGTTAGCAACTTGATTACATCTTCAAGCATACTCGCCATGTCGTAGAGTATCTGTGTCTGTAATACCGATAGCGCATACGGTCTGTCCTTTACAACTGTCTCTATCTTTTTGTTGTCCATATCTACCTCCTGTTGTTGTTCATGTACTTAATGAGCATCTCAAGCTTTCCGCTGAGCTCTCCTATCCTTTTGCCGAGCTCTGCTATCTGCGTACTCATATCCCTGTATACAGAGCTTATCCTCCTCTCAATGGCCACTAATGCGCTTATAAGTATCCCTATAAATGTCGTAATAAGACCGATTACTATGCTGTCATCCACCCCTATCACCTCTCCTCATAGTGGACACACCAAATAGATATCCTGCCGCTATGAAGCACAAAGCTTTTAGCAGTTCAACGTCGCTGTTTCTGTATGAGTAAACTGCTCCTGTTACAAGTATTATAGCGGCAACTATATTCGCAACTGTTGTCCTACTTATCTGCTCCTTAAGCCATTCCATCATATCTTCTCCCTTATCCTAGCAAGCTTAGATCTGAACTTCCTCAACGGCTTTGTACTGATCTTCCAAGCCTCTGCTATCGCTTCATATTTCATCCTGTTCTCCATAAACTTCTTTCTCTTCACCACCTTCAGCATAATACGCTTATCCGACGAGGGTATTTCAATGAACTGCACATCATTGAATAACCACTCCGGGTCATATATTATGTTCTCATAGCGGAACGGCTTCTTCAGGTCATCGAGCGTTGATCCGACTTCCGGATATCTCTCCGGAGGCTCATCCAATGTGGACTCTACAAGGACAAACCTATCCGTACCGAATGACTTATCTCTGGCATATACCCATCCATGCCCTCCTAATATGTTACCATTAGCATCCTTCACAACTCCAAATACTTCATAGACATTATCTGGACTTACATCTTTCAGCCTCATCCCTCCAACTGTAAGGACTGAACTATCTTCACAGTCCCCGATTTTGAACAGAGCGGTCTCTGAACATGTCTGCCAGTAGTCCCAAGTTATTGTCTTACACCATTTTCCATGGAAGTGGTTCCATTTATGCTGATCGTCAGGCTGTCCCAAATAGAATGGATACTGCACAACTCTGATTACCTTATCAGCTACATCCTTCGCAGTCTTGCAGTCTTCGAAGAACTTCCTAACAACATATCTGTTGTAGTCGAACAGCTCATTCAATTCAAACGGTTCAAACCTTTCTCCCTCTATCACGGGAAACATACCTACCACCTCACCAACTCACATAATAATCCGATGATCGTGAAACCGATGCTGAACTCCATAAAGTCGCCGATAGTGCATGTTTTGTCTTCTCGTATGATGAAGTGCTCTGCAACTTCATAGAGTACGAATATGATAGCGATAAAGGGAAGAAGTAGCTCAGTCCGCCAGCAACTGTATGTATTACACTTTTCAAGTCATCGAACACTTCAACTCTCATAACTACGGTTCCCACCCTTGTGTTGTTCTATTGTTGTGGTATATTGTATCAGTCCCCTCATCATAAAAGTCTGTACCGTTCTGGTATAAGTCATTTCCATGAACTACGTTATTTTCACAGTCACTAGATTCTATTCTTATTCCATAGTCAGCATTGAACTTAGCAATATTGTTAGAAATAAGATTGAAACTGCATGCAGATTCTAGCAGTACTCCTGTTTTGTTGTCTAGCAATGAATTTCCAGTAACAATATTGTGATTGCAATACCTTGCTAAGTGAATACCTACAACATTATCTTGGATCATGTTACTAACAATTGCGTTTTTATCGCAATTACTATCTAGAAACACACCATCGCTATTTCTTTGGATAATATTTGCTTCAATTATATTGTTTGTGGAAGTATGCATCTCAATACCAACTGTACATTCTTGACAGATGTTACCAACAATAGTATTTTTTTCGGAAGCTAATATCATAATCCCTGATGAAGGATTTTGTAACACGTTCCCTATAATAATGTTATTTTTACTATCTTCAATATGAATACCCTCTGGAGAATATTTACTAATGTTACCTACAATCGTGTTCTTCTCTGAATTATGTAGGGCAATACCTCCATTGCCACCTAAGATAATGTTATTTGCGATAGTATTGTGCGTCGAATTATCTAAACTAATACAAAGACCGTTATTATAAAAAACGTTCCCTTCGATAATGTTGTTGTTACAATAGTAAAGATCTACTCCCGTCATCCTATACATTTCTCCGCCCTCAAACCAGCAAGTGCTTACTTTAGAGTTTGTTACTTTGTCTAAGTATATACCTTTTATATAAGCATTAGGTTCTGCACTAACTCCATCTATTTTCAAGTTACTGATTATAATCCCGCTTACTTCTGATCCATAGATAACATGAAACGTTCCTGTGAGATTTTCTGCTAGTTTAAGTATAGTTCCACGACCTTGTCCCACTAAAGCAATGTTAGAAACTAAGTTTATACTGCCTGTTATGATATATGTCCCTTCAAGAAGCAATACTGTTCCGCCTGTGGATGATATAGCTAAAATTGCTGAGTTTATCGTTTCTTGGTCGTCTATCCCATCGCACACATAGTCGGCTCTTGATTTGTCTAAGGAGTTGTATGCGGCGACGATAACTGTGTTGCTCCTCTTACCAGTAACCGTCACAGCACCAATACCACCAATACCCTGCGGTGGGAACATATCACACCACCGATAATGCTATCTCAACCACTTTCAGTTCAAGTGCTGTAGCATCAACGCTGTACCTCAGATTAATACTCTCTTCCGACTCAACTATTATATCGAAAGCATACAAGCAATTTGCAGATAGTGCTATTCCTCCGTTCAACCGCATTGTAATTGTTTCATCATTGTATTTAACAACACTGAGAACTCCGCTGGTATCAAAACATGCAAAGATGCGGAAGTATGAGGGATTATCTGCTGTGGCAAGGCTCGGGGTTAAATCTGATGGGAAGATATCTGTATCCGCCGTAACGCTCTGGTTGAATATTGATTCTTTTACGAGTGGTCTGAATAAACCTCTCAATGCTGATAGTACTATGTCTATGCTATCCGTTTTTTCTTTTATTGCTTTGACAATGCTCTCCCTAACACCTACCGTCTCTATACCAGCCATAAAATCACCACATAGTAACGGGCCATGTGCATCCAGTTGCAAGTATACCAGCCTGATAAAAGGAACCGGGCGATGATTCGTACAGTACATCGATACCAAAATTTCCTTCGATGTTTGGAGAATCAATGTTGATCGGTATGCTGTTCGCATAAATTACAGTTCCGGGTCCTGGCAGTGATATGGTGATTGACCTATGCTTGCCCGACCACCGCCACCACAGACTAAATTCATTTTCCTCACTTGCGTATATGTAATACCCGTATATGTACGTCATTTCCCCAAATATATTTTCTAGCAATACAAGCGACTGTGATTCGCTTGGTTCTAGAACAACCTTACCAATAAACCACCTAGGAGTTCTGAAGTCCAACCACCCATGATCCCTAAGTATCACAGCAACCACCTCCTCTTAGCATACACATATAACCTAAATGTCCTTTGACCAATATCAGTTGATCTGGTCATGTCAACGTACCTTACTCTGGCATACTTAGCAACCTTCTCAACGCTGAATCCGAATGAGTTCTTTAGCAACGAAGGAGACACTTCGAATTTAGTTGATACATCCCAGTTTTCACCATCAGGCGACTGCTCAACGCAGATAATACCTTCAGCATCGGAGTAAACTGTACCAACTATCCTGTCAGTCATAGGGTCATCGTCAACTCTGCTGATCCACACCGCTCTAGTAGCTTTTGGCAACGGTGTTGTTGTATAGTCCAAGAGTACGAGTCCAACTTGACCAGCTTCCGCAGGTGGTGCTGGTACTGTTGGTGTGGTAACTGTTATTGATCCAGCTATTTTCTCAATTAGACTGTTTGTATAGTCCACCTGTCTTACAAGTATCTCTAGAAGATCGTCAACTCTTGAAAGCTTGTCGAATATCTCATACCATTTATGCGTCGGTATTTCAACAACTCCATCAACTCTCACTTTACCAGTCATATCACACCTGCTTCAACCCTATCAAACAGATCAAACTTTTCTGCGATCTCCCTCTCTTTGGATGTTAGATCTATACCCCACCTTATCTTCTCAGCAATTGTAAGTCTTCCTAATCCATATGTTATCCTAGCTGTACATGATCTACTCGCTGTTATCTCAATCTTATCGATAGCCACAATCCTAATAGGACACCTGTACTCCAAGGAAGGCAGACAGTATGCATCCAGATGCAATGTCTCTATATCGTCCCTCTCGACGTCTATGTATAATGTTGCTGGACTTGCTGGTCTTGAAACCGACATGTCAAGCAATATCAGCTTCCACCCCCTCGGAACCACCTGTCTGAATAATGTACCAGGTGATGCGAGTACATTAGCTACGCTCTTTATTTGCTCTACCCCTTTGAGAAGATCAACAGGCTCTGCAGGATAGCTTGCAATCATATCAGATATACCGAACTTGCTATCAAGTTCTCTATCTCTGTCCGTCAACGGTAAGCCTAGTAGTATCTTTAGTGCGGTTGTCTTCGGGAGAGCCATTATCCTATGTCTCCATTGATATGCTGATATAGCTGAAGATGTATATAGTCTAAGCTTCGCTGATTTCGTTATTGGAACCTTCAGCTCTTCCTCATAATCCAGACCCCTGCTGGCATTCAGATTTATCATCTGTACTGTATTGGTAACACCATCGACATCAGCATAGAATGCTATGTTCTGTCTGTCAAAGCTAACTCCGTATAGGCTCAATACATACTTATCTGGAGTGAAGTATTCGGCTACCTTGTTATCTCCTGCCTGCAGATTAGTAGGCATTGCTGATACAAAACACTCTGGAGGATATTTCACTACCTTCCTGATATCTATTTCCGTACCCATTCACATCACCTAAAAAATAAAAGGGAAAACCAACTATTAAACTTACTTGTTACTTGAGGATGAACTTGGTACCCCAGACCATTACTTCTATTCCATTTGCTGGTATAGATGTACCGTTGTCAATTATCTCAATACCTCCCTTCACTCCATGGAATAGGAATGGTTTCTTCAGGAATACAGGTCCAGCCTTCTTCATTGTGGCATTGGTATCGGTGTTGTAGGTCATTGGTGGATAGAATACATTTCTGGTTGTAGTAGCTTCGAATTCTGGAACCGTTACTCTCCCATCCACATTCAACCTTATTGCTTTGCTGTTTGCATGAGGTATAACACTCAATGCCTTAATCAGATATGCTTCGGTCTTGTTTACCAAGTTCCAGCCCAGGTTCATCCAATCATACTTCACACGTGCCTCATAAGTGAATGAGTACCATTGATTCGGTGTAGTATCTATCTTGTTTCTGGCATATGTAACCCAGGGCATGATCATTGGCTTGCTTTGTGCTAGTCCACCAGGCAATTCATCAAAGGTATCAAGTGTAATTGGAGGTATGGGTTTAGCATATACATCGTTATCCAGAATAATTGTAGCTGGTGCAAGAGTAGGCCCAGCCACCTCCACTAACTTCGATTGCTCTCTAACTCTTGCGAACTTCAGTATGACGCTATACGGCTGTGTAATGTTATCCTCAGCAACTACCTTGACATCAACCTTCTTACCCTTTGAAGCTTTTGGACATGTTGCTTCATAGATCGAAGGTGTATATCCCAATATCGGTCTATGTAGTATTGGAACTCCAAGATCTACAGCAACTGCAGGACTTGTAACATCAGTCTCCGCCGGTGCCATTACACTGTTTATCCTAATCGTCTCATACTCCTTCCCATCCACTCTTATCGTCACATACTTTAATTTCTGCACTGTCTTTGTGGTTGTATCAATTGGCGGTATTACCTCTATCCTGAAGATCTCTATAGCCTCATTTGGGTTCAATTCATATGGCGGAGATATCCACTCTGCATCTGCCGCTTGTGTACCCGTATGATCAACTCTATACTCCACAACCGGATCCCAAACCTCAGCCATTCACATCACCCCGGAATAATATTCATAACAACCCCTACATATACTTTATTTGATATGGGCAGGCTAAGCTATAATGGTAAGCTTATAGCAATAGTATGCAAACGAGATAAACAACTACATAGGAAGTTCTATGAATTGAAGAAGAGGGCTAATACATACATGCAGAGGAAACTTACCAATGAAGAGTTCCTGCAGTTCCTTCTTGATGTATTTGAGAGAAAGCTACTGGAGGATGAGATGAGGAGAAGATTGATATCGTACTAGAACAGAGAAGATAGACTTGTAACAAATACAGTCAGAATTGTATTACTAAATGCACTCCTTATATCCTTCGTAACTGCAGATGTAATAAGGAATGCACCTAAGCCAAAAATAGATGAAAGTGCAATAGCTCTAGCCCAGTTATTGTTAGTGTATGTATATCTCCTACTTCTCACCCATGTCTCCTCAAACATGTTTGCGAATATCTCACATTGAGGGGTTCTACATGGGATCCTATAGTAAACATGAATATGATGAGCCATTTCATGTGCAATTACCCTCTCTAAAAAATTGGGGTCAATGTTCATTGGAACTCTTATGATACCATTGCTATACTCTGCATTGCTGTAGTTGCCGAAAATAATGGTAGGAGGAGGTACACCAAACTGTCTTGCAATTTCCTGTGCTATGTTAGTAGCTTGTGATTGCAGTTGGTCTAGATCCATAACTGGGACTTACAACGACAGGGCTTGGAGAAGGGGAAGGAGAAGGGGTTGGAACTAACACTATAGGTTTGGAGTACTTGAACTGCTTCTTCACAAACTCTCTGATGCTATGCATGGTCAATGGTAGTGATGCTACATACATATCCTCTCCAATCTCTGCAATATCACCTCTGGTGAATTGGTTCAGTAGTAGTCCTCCAAATGTAGCACCAAGCCTGAATACATCCCTGGCATAGGCGAGGTTTCCTGTAAGCATTCCCCTCTCCTGTAGCTCTACCAACACGTTATCCACTATACCTACAACAGCTGAGGTACCAATCCTCTTCATGTTCAGCCTCACTCACATCACCTCCTATAGTATATAAACACACATCCAATATATCAACTTTCACTAGATACAGGAACAAGCTCAATACTACCACCAAATACCTTAACAACTTCAGTCCTGATATTCTCAATCACTTTTCTCAACCATTCCAACCCTTTAGGATGACCGTAGATTATACCCGCATGAAATGGTACATCCTCCAACATCCATCTCATTACATTCTCCACAGTAAGGAAGTCTATGTACTTACCGAACTTTCTTGCTACCATGTAGAAGATCTTCTTATCTCTCTCTGTTAGCTTACCTATGAGATCGGTATCATCGTTCTCGATAGCCTGTATTATATCATCGGGTTGTAAACTGTTAATGCGTTCAGTTATATATCCCCTAGCGGTTTCAATTATAGCTGATTTGGCTAGACCCTGCAAGAGCTCTTTTACCCTATCCAAACTATCACCCTTTGACCATAGCCTTATATGTGGTCTTACATTGTGGACATGTAATTTCCTTTCCAGGTGTAACATCCTTCAATTCCGTACCGCATTGAGGACATTTAAGGGTGTATGAATACTCTTCAGGTTCAACTTCCACCTCTTTACTAGCTTCACTTAACCCTGTACCAATAGCCTCACCTATCTTTCGCAATATTGTAGCAGTCATCTCTTTCCTCCTCTTAGATTCCGCAAGTTCAGCTTGCATCTTCAACAACTCAAGATCTAGCTTCTTCATGTTTAGTTCATGAGCCTGTCTTAGTTTCTCCAGTTCAATAGCAATCTCAGGAGACATATTCTGTCCACCAAATAGTTGCTTGAGTTTATTGAACTTCCTCTCATCCTCTAATATCTCATCCCATAAACTCTTCCTACTGCTTATTGTACTTGCAATGTCCTCAAGCTTTTCAAGGAGGATCTTCTGCTGTGTTTCCTTATACATGTTAGTCAACTCCTTCACTATAGCTAGTATCTCACTCTCACCACTTTTACCTCTATCGGATGCTATGTTCTTCGCAAGATCGAATACATTCTTGTTCACTTCAACTATATCCTTAACCGTTAGGTTCTGAGGCTGTTGACCTTTAGATTGTGATGCTAGAAACATGAATAGAGGTAGGTATGGGTTGTTACTAGTGAGTGCAGTTAAGGTAGCTAGTGCTTCAGGATTGAGCTTGGATAGGAATTCATTGGCTTCCTCAGGTTTCACACCCGACTTGATAAGAGTAGCTGTTAATGCGGCTACTGCGGATGCTTGCGGATTAGAGGAACTTGGGTTACCCGAATTACCTGACTTGTACTTCTCAAGTTCCTGTCTTAGTTTCTCCGTTTCAGCTTGCATCTTCAATAGTTCCTTCTCCATTTTCAACCTGACCATCTCCTTTTTCTTCTCCTTGATATCATTCAGGTCCAGCTCATCCTCAAAAACATCTTCGGTTTTAGCTTTCATCCTCATACCTCCCCACCTTTCAATCCCTTCCTACAAAATACACATACCCATGGATGGTTATTCACATTGTATCTAGTCTTACCACCATAACCTTTGAATAACCCAGGACATGATCTACGCAATTCCTCGTCTATATCATAGAGACTGTACTCCAAACATACACCAGTTTCATCATTGTAATGTGAACATGCATTGCGTATCTGCTCTCCAAATGCCTTTGCTATCTCCAATACCACATCACTTAAAGATTTACTACCTAGCTGTGATGCTAACTTAAGCTCTCTATAATCCTGTAGTATTCTCTTCATGGCAATGGTATCTAACTTGTAGATCTGCATGATCTCAATTGGGGAATGCCCATCCTCTAACATCTCCATAGCCTTCAGCACTACATCAGTACCATCATTACTCAGTTGTGTAGGTTGTATAGTTATGGGTTGGAATGGTTGTACTTGTGTCTGAGGTTGTACTTGCATTTGTATTTGAGGTTGCTGTGTAGGAGGTGTTTGTTGTGGTTGTATTTCTCTATGCTTATGGTACATATGTGCCCCAAGTGCCTGCTTAGATTTAAGCTCCTTTCCACAAACCGGACAAATTACTTTGCCTTCCTCCATCAAATATTAAATACACCAAACTGTATATGAAATATTTGATGAAGTGGAACAGGTTAGTTGCAACAATATTGGATGTGATTGCAATAACAATAGAGAACATGCCAGTTAGAGTTGATACTAGTAAGCTTCATACTAGTCAACCCAATGTTGAATTCAGCTATACAAGCAGAAGCCATATTGCTACCCCCGAAGGTATATCGACAGAAAAGTATTGCTTAGACTGTTTATCTAAACACCTAGGTACAGCTAAGATTCTTATGAGAGAGGCGTTGCAAAGAGCTGAGAAGGGTGAGGATGTTAAAGCTATACTGGAGAAGGTTAGAGGTGCATATGAAGAGCTCATGGGTGCAGAGGATGATAGCCAAGCGTTGACAGATGAAAGGATAAGGGAGTTCAATACCAAGATTAGAGATCTCAGACATTGGTTCTTCAATTCAGGAGTACTTGTAGAGGCTGATAAGAATAAGATAGTTGAAGGGTTGAGCAAGATATCACAGCTTAACGATGAAGTGTATGCAGAGCTTGAGAAAAGAAAGCACTTGTTGAAGGAGTTCATAGGGAAAGTGAAAGAGAGGATTGAGAAGCTGGAGAGTGAGTTAAATGCCCAGTCAGGATCTACACCGAAAGCTAGATAGACTCTTGCTTGGGAAGTCATATCCTAAGGTTCATACTGCATTAGACTTACCATCTACATGGTTGGGCAAGGAACATAGAATTCTATTTCACGATGAACCTACTGCAATATTGATAGGTTTGGCTGTAGAAGGTATAGAGGGAGCAATATCAGCTCTCTTACATGTGTGGTTAGATAGAGCATATACACAAACTTCATCTCATGTTAAGGAGAAATTAAAATTGAGGTGATGTATATGGATGGTGGGACTGAAACTGCTACATGGAGAGTGTTGAATAAGCTCATGGCTGTAATATCTCCTGAAGGAAGACTTGAGTTCTGTAAAGCATTATCGGATGAAAGGTTGCAGAGAGAGATATGGGAAGCTACAAGACAGGCGTTTATAGATAAAGACCTGAAGAGATTTCATACATTGGCTTTGGAGTTCATTGAATGGGAGAAACTAAAGAGACAGTTCTGCGGTTACCTATGATTACTAGCAAGATATGTGAGGAACTTAAAAGATTCCTTGGAGCTGAATTAGTGAATTGCTACACTGATACAATTGACTACACTCGACCCGATACATATGCTCTCATGAAGCGTATGGGGAAGGAAACATGGAAAGCATATTACCGGAGCGGTATTTGGATAGATGAGAACAGAGGAGAGGTATCAGGAGATGTGGTTACACCATTAGAGAAAGAAACTGAGACTATTGAGAGGTTGAAGAGATTTGGTTGTCCTCCTGAATACATTCATTATCACATCGAATTCAATACATGTCATATCCATATAAGTGATTGCAAAGTAAAAGGTAGGGAGTTGGAGTTTGTTAAGGTTATACTGGGTAAGTAAATATGGAATATGACTGTGAATTCAGCTTTGAGTTTTGGGATAAAGCTTTACCCTGGTGATTTTTTTACAATTACAAAAGTGAACCTATAACTAAAAAAAAAATGAGGGTGACTTGAAACTATTACTTCTCTCTACATCCACAAGTATTCTTTAACACTGCCACTATATCATCTATGAGTTCGTCAAAAGATGCTCTTAACCGCGTTGCATATGATTCTTTACCTCTACTATTGAGCTCACGTATGATGTTACCTACCACATTAGAGAGCAGGTAGAAGTCATTGAATAGCATCCCTAGGTTACACCTAACGAGATCTCTTGCGATATCACGTCTTCTATCAAAAATGATTCTGGCCTCATAATCTGAAATATATCCGTTCTGCCTCAATTCCTCCACAACTTCCTGAAAGGCTAGAGCATCCATACACATCACCCCCATACCCTGGTGATTTTTTATCATCTCTCTTTACATCCACATTTGCTCTCTAATATATCCATCACATCCTTTAGAAGATCTCGAGTAAGTTCTACCATCTTCTCATACTTTGGATAATACGGTAATATGCCTTCCAGTACCATGTATATTCCAGTATGCAATCCTATATTCCTGATGTTAACAAGTACATCATATACCTCACATCTTTTTGCATTGTCCAACAACTCCGATATCTCATCAATCATCCTTCGTATCGTTTCCCTACCTTCGTCCGTTCTCGATTTATCCATCAACCTTACCAATTCAATCTGCGTAACATGCATACATTATCACCTCTCTCTTGAAAGGCCAGAGCATTCACCTCCATAAAAAATTGGGGTTAACGTCTAGCTCTACAATCACAATGATGTATCAATGAGTATGCTATATCCTCCAGATATTCGCGTAGAGCTCTTCTTAGTTGCGTTGCATATTCCTCCTCATATCTATGCCTCATTTCACCTATGATCCTGTCTATTCTACCAGAGAGCATGCTAATATCATCCATTAACATCACTAGATCACATTTACCAAGATGCTCTTCAATGTCACGTAGTCTTTCTGTTACAAATATTTGCTCCCAGTCCGAGATATACCCTCTCAGATCTTTCAATTCATGCATAAGATCTAAGATCTTTTTAGCAGTTCTCATCACCACCATACATCATCCCCTTCCCTCTTCTTCTCCGCCACAACCATACAGGTACATGAAATCATGCCATATCCCTTTGGATTTGTAGAAGTCATGCATTGTTCTTATAACATCCTCAACATCCGCCGAACACTTGCATAGCTTTCGCATAATTCTCTCCAGCTTATCACCTAAGACGTATTCTTCCTCTGTTGTGAATATGGCATCAAGCAAATCCAGAACTGCAGTAGCACAGCTTGGACTTGAAAGTCCTCTTGCAAGCTTATTCAAATCCACCTTTGCCAGTAACTCCTTCTTCACCATACATATCACCTCCTAAATATATCTCTAACAATTCCCAATAAATACAATCCGCCCATACCCACACATGCTAATGCTATTATATTGGCAAGACCACACCATTCCTGAGGAACGGGTATTGTTGCTATACCCAATAGTGAACATGGTGGTGAAGGTATCTTGATTTGACTAAGTTGCATTAACTGCTGTGCCTGCTCATACGTTAGCTTTCCCTCTTCATAGAGCTTTAAGATGTACTTGTTTATATCTGCCTGCTCTCTGATATATATCTCCTGAACCTTCCCATGTTCATACCATGCTAAACCTATTATTATCAGACCGACTGCAAACAGTGAAGCTATAATGTAAACTAGTATGGTTTGCAATGGTATCGCAGGAGTACCTGTCTTAAGATAGTACAGCGAGAAGTAACTCTCATCCCAATTTATCCTGTAACCGACATACTGATATCCCAATGGTACTATTATAGTGTTTACAGAATCCGCAATCCTGGGCATTATGCTTTCTAGAGCTTCTTGCGTAGCCCACAGTAGTTTTAGGAAGTAAACTCTCAGCTCATTAGTGTACTGTGGAATATATGCTGTCTCATAGTTGATTACAGGTGAGCTGAATGATCTTGTAGGTTTACCATATGAAGCCCTCTCGCTTATCCTATACCTAATCTTGACATTTCCATTTACAGTTCTGTACACTTCAAATCTAAGGGTAGCTGACTGCTGTCCTGCCGCAGATACATCTACGCTGTACACCTCCTTTCCATTAACAATAACACTAATGCCAAAAGGAGTTGGTACTTCATTACCCCAGACATCCAATGATGTGTTGACATCAATAGTGGTTATTGTTCCATTGATGTAAACTTCCTCAGTCTCAATTGTTGCTGTACTTCCAGCTACCCATATCCAATCATTGGTGATGCTGATCTTATTAGGAGAACAGGATACACATTCCTGCCACCACGGACAATAATATGTTAGCGTATTACAGTTCAACTTTGGATTAACTGATACCATAGATAGATCTAAAAAATAGGAGGAGAAAAACTTTGTGAGGATTACTTGGGTGCCATCTTCTCTTTATACCTCTGGAACCATTTCTCTTCTTTACCGGAAACAGCCTTATCGAAATCAGCCGCAGAAACCCTATTGATACCTTCTCTATATGCATTCAATCTATCAGGATTGCATGTGGTAGTTCCAAGGAACTCTGCAATTCCCTTACAGTAAGCATCTTCTTTACCAGTAACTCCTTTCTTCCACTTCTCACCCTTGACCTTCTCCCTCCATTTCTTCTTAGCCAATTCAGGTGTAGCCATTCTACATCACCTCCTAACAATACTAACTTTATTAACATGAGATCTATTACTATTAACATGAGCATGTATAGAGTTATAGCAATTTCATTACCTTCCGATACTCTCAAATGGGTAAATGAGAAAGCGAATGAATTGGATGTTAGCAGAAGCGAACTCATTAGAAGATGTATAGATCTCATGATACAGGTCGATGAAGCTATGAAAAGAGGTGTGGATATAAACATAGAAGGTTACACTCCATTGCACCTTGACTACAAAAGCTACAAGCTATTAGAGCAAATAGGTGAGATGCTAGGAGAGACTGATATGAATAAGATACTAGATTATGTGATTGTTAGCATGCATCTCATGTTAAAGGCTGGAGTGTGGAAATTGTTAAAACCTCTACCCCAACTTGCAAATGAATTGGATCAAAAAGAGGAAGAGGATAACACTTCCTGAACCGCCTTCTTTAAAGTTTTCTCATCCACATACTTAAGGAGTTCTTGTCTGGCTGTTGTACCATTCATTTCGCCCTTCAATACCTTATTTGATAGCTCCTTGCACTTCTTCCTAGCCTCTTCCGTAGGAAGTTTTTCGCAGATGTTATCCACAATCTTACATAATCCACATTCAGACTCGACCATATCTACAACCACATCTCTTTACAAGACCTTCGGATATATCGTGTAACATTATTGCAAACACCTTTGCAAGCTTCTCCTTATTTGCCTCCTTCTCTAACATGCTTCCCTCTTCAGGATACCTACTATATCCCGCTGTGAAAAAGCCAAAGTCCCAGAGTATTTGATCTAGCATACATCGCTCTAGGTTTGAATATACTGCTATAACATGTTGCAGGGTTTGTCTTAGTATAACCCTATTCAACCTACTATCTTCACTTGCTATAATCTCCTCCATTAATGATATGGCTTCCTCCTTTGACACTAACATCACCTCCGATATTATTACTTCAACTCCTTAACTTTAACTTTGTGATTCAACACAGCCTTGATATCATCAACAATCTTATCACCTATACCCTCAATGCTATGTTTCCACCAGCCAACATTATCCAATGCATCCTTCACAGTTCCATAATGCTTCAAGATTTTCTTAGCTCTCTCGACTGAGATATGGGGTAGTGAGCATAGCACTCTAATAGCCATCTCATCCAATGTTACAGCCTTAGGTTTCACTATAGGCGGTGAACTCTTCTTTGGTTTACCTAACCATTTAGTGAAGCTAGCCAAAACATAAGGTGTCCATGATAGTGCAGGTGAAGATACAACATTGATTCCCCAGCTCGCTATCACACTTAAGATGGATGCATATGCACTACCGAGTGCTGTCTTATCTTTCTTGGTACCGTATTTGAGGACGAAATGCCAATCACCCTCAATTAGGAGTATGGGTACTATTGTTTCATCGGAAGAATATGTAGCTGATTTAACTTTCTCAAGCTCTTCCCATAGCCGTGTATCAAATAGACTGTTAACATAATCAGTCACAGTCTTCCTCTCAAGGAGAATGCTTAGCTTCTCTCCTGGAATGAAATAGTCACCTGCATCAAGTTTCTGCCATATAGGCTCTACTTCATCAATAGCCTGTAACCTCTTAAAGATGTTCTCAGGCTCTCTTGTGTCTACATATATCACATACTTCTCCATAAAACAAAAATGAGTGCAAAAACTACTCTTCCAGCTCAAATTTATTGTAGCATTCTCTGGAACAGAAGTCAGCACTCCTTGATATTTTCTTTATGGTCACCTTCCCTGACTTAGTTCTAGACTCTATCCTTGTCTTATATGTCAATCTTACAAAAACCTCTTGTGGAGCTATCTCCTTTCCACATACATCACATTTAATTGTCCTAACCATACACATCACCCCTTGCCTTAGCCCATCTTAACTTTTGTGCTTCATGCCTATTCCTGTTCAACCCTATTTTCTTCAACCTCTGCCATATTGCAGGTGCAGTCATGTTATACATCTTTGCTATCTCAACAGTACTATACCCTTTGGAGTATAGCTCTATTATCTTCTCCAACTCTATCTTCCTCTTCATGATATTATTAACCCTCCGAACTTTATTTATAACTTGTTGATTACTGTCTAGGTCTAACATTGATAGCATTCTCATCCTCCCATATCACCACATATCCCTTGCTCTTCTCAATCCATTTGCCAGCTATCTCCTGTGGTATTGTAACTCTAATACTTGCACCAGCTCTGGTCAATGACCTCACTATAGAATCACCTTTGAGATTAACTGGGAATCTGCTCATAGGTATTATCCTCAATGTGTCGAATGCTTCATTGTATTCCAATACAACCTTCTGCGAACCTAAAAATTTACGGTAGAACTTCTTTGGGATTATCAATGTGTAAACCTTATGTTCGGCTACCCTCCCCAATACCCCTTCCATTTTTCCTCACCTCCTCGCTATTTATCATAACAAGAATGCAAGGCCTCTGTAAGTGGTAGAATGGTGGTTGCAGTCTACAGTATCCGCATTCCTCACCTTTCATAGGACATTGAATACAATTCTCACTTCCAAAGTCTGTTATCCGAAAACCCATAGATAATGCATTATCCAGTAGTGAAGCTAACTCCTTCAAGAACTTGTTTGTAGCTTCCTCATACATCTTCTTGTAGTTCTCACATTTGTCCATACATGCATAGCAATATGCGTTCTCGTTAGGGATTTCAGAACATATTGATTCCCATCTTGAACCATATGCCATACATCTAATCCTCTTCACAACACCCCACCTTTCCCTTACCTAACCACTTTTTCAACTTTTCAATCTCATACCTTCTAACCTTATTACCCCAATCCTTTCTCATATCTTCATGTATAGCAATACATTTCCCTTAACTCCCTCACTATACTGCCCAGCTCAATTGCAACATCCTCCACTTCAGCAACAATATCACTTACCCTTCCTCTGTACCTATACCTTAGCTCCTCTGCAATCTTCTCTAGAGCCAACCAACATGTTTCTAACCTCTCAACCAACCTCTCCATTTCCCTCACCTTCTCATTGCTGATTGAATGAACTTATAGAACTTACTGCAATTTACAAGCTCGATTTTTAGACTATCAAGTTCCATCCAGATATAGTTAAGATCCTTTACTATCTGCTCGTCAGTTGTTTTCTCTATGCAAGCATCTAGCTCGTCCATGATTTCGGCAACCTTCTTCCATAAGAAGTCCAACGCATCTGCCAAAATATTTGTATACTTACTCTCCATTTTCCTCACCCCCATAAAGTGGAATATCAGTAACTTCCTCCGTCCATTGAATAGGTCTCCTATCCACATAGCATGGTTTATCCCTACCCCTATACATGAAATCCAAGTCAGCGGGATCGTCAGACATTACAAGAGTGAAATACCAAACCTTCCCATTGATCGTAATCACTTCGAACTCTATATGAGTATGTATCTGTCCCCTGTTACACCACTCCCTGATAGTTTTTATCACTCTTGCTCCTTTAGGCACTACCAATTTGAATTTCGGTAGCCAACCATAGCGTATAGTATTGTAATACCCTACAATGGTCATCATTGGCTCTTCAACATCCGAACTTGCTAACCCATCAAAATTCCCTTCCATATAATTTACAGACTCCATTTCCCATCACCTCTTTGGGTACAATATACCATACTCCACTTCATCAAAAACTTCAATTGCATCAAGAAGGAACATTGTATCATATTCAACATCTTCCTTCAAAGGAAGCTCATAACTAGTATCGGGATATGCACTACCCCATCGATACTGTAGTAGGCGATGGGTATAGTAGTACTTGTCAAAGTCCCAGTAACACACATATCCGCACGTTTTCCTTCTCACATAGAAATCGTCGCTAAGATTTCTGCCCCTTAATATGTTCTCTACCGCATTTCTCACATTCATCCATTTCCTATTTATGAGCTTTATCAACTCTCCACATGACAAATGCTTTCACCTCCTAAAAAGCCACCAGAGTAATGCTACAAGTCCAGCACCAACAATAAAGGTTACCGTAATACCCCCTTTCTTGACATAGATCCCCTTTTGTGAATATCCGCATTTCTTACAATTCCAGATCTCCGATACTATTTTGGCATCCATTAGACTTCCACATTTAGGACAGATTGGTATAAGATCATCCAGAGTAGAGATCCCATGTCTTATGAAGTACTCCCTGAGTTCTCTAAGTAACTGTGCCTCACCTTCTCCCAGTTTCACAGCATTTGCCTTCACCTTCATTTTTCCTCACCTCCCACCATTTTGTAAATGGAACCCCACAATATAGCTTCTTCCAACATCATAATTTCCAGCAACTCCTTCATCCTTGTTACTATGCTTTGTAACCTTTCCAATTGCATTACTTCGACTTCATTTTCAAGTTTATCTATCAGTTCTTTTAGTTGCACTAGTTCCTCCATATTACGTCTTCTGCTTTGTAAAATGAACTCTATCAATTCCTCTACCCTCCCCTCCATAC
>Ga0272449_1001724_pt1 | contig 21786 bp, 14 predicted proteins | sample YNPCB0241_FD_198679 | JGI IMG/M metagenome (GOLD analysis project Ga0272449, IMG submission 198679) | Hot spring sediment microbial communities from Yellowstone National Park, WY, United States - YNP-CB-024-1 | ecosystem: Environmental > Aquatic > Thermal springs > Hot (42-90C) > Sediment... | reverse complement strand
TTGTTCTGTTTGACTCATAAGATTAACTACAAAAACACTTAATAAAAATAATGATGATATTGTTTTCATAATTTTTTTTTTGCAAATATAGTTAAATGATTTTGAAATTAAAAAATAAATAATTAAATTTGTTACTGAAAATCAGATGTTTAAGTAATAAAAGTAATTTAATCTCTTAAATACCGAATTTATGAAAATTATCAAAGCACTATATCCACCAATAAAGTGGAAGTTTTGGGTAATTTTAATATTAAGTATTTTGTTTGGAATAATTATATTTATAATATATGTATCAAAAGCATTTTCGTATTTATCCGACTCTCCCGAAACTTGTATGAATTGTCATATTATGGCACCTCAGTATTCTACGTGGTTTCATAGTTCGCATAGGGAGTTTACTAACTGTAATGAATGTCATGTTCCTCAAGACAACATATTACGTGGATATATGTTTAAAGCAAAAGATGGACTTCGTCATGCAACTATATTTACATTAAGAAAAGAACCTCAAGTTATAAGAATAAAAGAAGAAGGAAAAAAAGTTGTACATGAAAATTGTTTACGTTGTCATTCAGATTTATTTGATGAAAAATATTTAAGTAATTATAGCAATACAATTATTGCTGAACATTTGAACAGAGACTGTATGTTTTGCCATCGCGAAACACCTCATAGTACAATAACAAGCTTGTCTAGTGCTCCTAATGCAAGGGTACCTTTGCCCGAAAGTGCTGTTCCTTTATGGCTTAAGAAAATAATGAACAAATAAAAATAATGCTTATGAAATGGTCAATTAAACAATTAGTAGAAACAAAACCTTGGGCAGGTTGGGTTTTGTTTTTTATAACTTCAGTTTTTGTTTTTATATTAGGTTTGTTAGCTTCAAGTATAATGGAAAGGCGTGCCGAAGCTCAATTTGTTTATACTCCCAAAGTTGAATACGATCCTTTAGAACCAAGAAGTGATATTTGGGGACAAAACTTTCCAAAAGAGTATTACAGTTATATACAAACTGCCGATACTACGTTTAAAAGTTTGTTTAATGTAAGTGATGATGAAGATTTATTAGAAAGCAATCCTAAATTGGTAATATTGTTTGCAGGTAATCCATTTTCACGAGATTATAATCATGCACGAGGACATTTTTATGCTGTTATAGATGTTGTAAAGACATTGAGAACAGGTGCTCCTAATGATACTACTCCTAGTCCACAGCCAAATACTTGTTGGACTTGTAAAAGTTCAGATGTACCACGATTAATAAACAAATTAGGAGTTCAGGGCTTTTACAAAGGTTCATTCGATAAGTTAGGGCACGAATGTGTAAATTATATTGGTTGTGTAGATTGTCACGATGCAAAAACTATGAATTTAAAGATAACACGTCCAGCTTTAGTTGAAGCATTTCAAAGATTAGGAAAAGATATTAATAAATCTTCGCATCAAGAAATGCGTTCATTAGTTTGCGCACAATGTCACGTAGAATATTTCTTCGATAATAGGGATGGTAAAGAAAAATATTTGACTTTTCCTTGGGATTCTGGCTTTACAGTTGAAGCAATGGAGCGTTATTACGATGCTTTTGCTTTTTCTGATTGGAAACATGCTATTAGTAAAGCTCCAATGTTAAAAGCTCAACATACTGAATATGAAATGTTTTTATTTGGTGTGCATTATCGTTCTGGTTTAGCTTGTGCCGATTGTCATATGCCGTATAAATCGGAGGGAGGTGTTAAATATACAGACCATCATATTACAAGCCCTTTAAGATATATTTCTCGGACTTGTCAGGTATGTCATCGCGAAAGTGAAGAAGAATTACGTAATAGAATTTACGAGCGTCAGAAAACCATAAAAGAATTACGTAATATACTAGAGAATGAATTAGTAATAGCACATTTTGAAGCAAAGCATGCATGGGATATAGGTAGTAACGAAAAAGAGATGCAACCTGTTTTGCAGCTTATACGTCAAGCACAATGGCGATGGGATTTTGTTGCTTGTGGTCATGGAAATGCTTTTCATGCTCCTTTAGAATCGGCACGTATTCTTGGTAATGGTATAGCTAAAGTACAGGAAGCTCGACGTCAGTTACAAAGAATTTTTGCAAAATATAATAATTTTGATGTTAAAATACCTGACATATCAACAAAAGAAAAAGCTCAAAAAGCAATAGGTATTGATTATGAAAAGTTAAAGCGGGATAAACAAGAATTTATGAAAAATATGGTTCCTAAATGGCTCGAAAAAGCTAAAGAAAGAGAAGCAAAGTATTATATAAAAAATGTATAGATGACTTATAATGAAAAGTGATAGAACTTTTTATTTTAGAATTAGTTCGTTTTTTGTAGTTGGTATAATAAGTGCAGGTTTTTTATTAGAATTGTTTAATATTAAGCACTTTTCGCTAACATTCCCTTACAATCTATATTTTATTTTGCTTTTAATAGTTATATTACTAGCTGTTAAAATTTTTTTCAGCAAAACTTTTTTCTTTAGATGGTTTAGTTCACTCGAAAACTCTTTAGTGGTAATTACAGCTTTTGCTTTGTTAGTTATTCTTTCTGCATTTATTCCACCTCAAAAAACAAATGTTTTTATTAACAAATTGCATTTAAACAATATTATAGCCTCATATCCATTCATTTTTACGTACATATATTTAATATTTACTTTAGGTTTAGTTGTATTGCGAAGAATTAACAACAATTATAGTTTTAGAAATTTTGCATTTTTCTTTAACCATTTTGGTTTGTGGTTAATATTGATTGGTGCAGGTTTGGGTTCTTCCGATTTTGTTAAATTAGATATGATTGTAAAATTGAATGAAACTGTATGGTATGGTTATACAGACGAAAACGAAGTTAGGGAATTGCCTTTTGCTATCGAGTTGAAAGAATTTCAAATGAAAACATATTTACCAAAATTACAACTCGTAAAATTCGATACTTTGAATGATAAGTTAGAAGTTATTAAAGAATGGAGTATTGATACTTTAAAAAAAAGGAAAAATAAATATAAGCATTTAGAAATAGAAGTTTTAAATTATTCAAATTATGCGTGGTTTTTAAATGGCGACACAGTTGTACAGATGGAAGCTCCGGGGTATGTAAATGCTGCTTACATTAAAGTTAAATCAAATCAAAATTTAAAAGAAAGTTGGGTATCGAATTCAAGTTTAATGCAAAAAGGTAAATTTTTAAATATTAACGATAATCTCTATCTTATGCTATCTAAACCAATACCTAAAGAATATGCATCATACGTTAAAGTATATACTTCAAAACAAGAAATATACGATACAGTTATAAAAGTTAATAAGCCTATAAACATAATGGGATGGAATGTTTATCAAAAAGATTATAATAAAGATTTAGGTGAGTATAGCGATTATTCAATATTTGAAGTAAACAAGGATCCTTGGTTATGGATTGTGTATTTGGGTATTATATTGTTAATAGTAGGTGCTATTATGTTAATTTTTGTTAATAAAAATAATTATGGTTAATGTATTTATCTACTTGGCTTTTTTAACAATATTTCTTTTATTGCTTGCATCTTTTTTTTCTTTAAAAAATAAAAGAAGTTATGTAAATAAACTAATGTTAATATTTACTTTAATATGGTTGGTATGGTTAGTTTTATTATGGATAGAAATTGATCGAGCACCGATTCGTACACTTGGTGAAACAAGAATGTGGTATGCTTTTCTTTCTCCTGTAATAGCTTGGGCATTATTTCAAAAATATAAATGGAAATGGATAATACCTTACAGCTCTTTAATCTCAATAGTTTTTTTGATAATAAATGTTATTTTTTTAGAAAATTTTGCCAAAGAGCTTTTACCTGCATTACAGAGTATCTGGTTTGTACCACACGTATTAGTTTATATGTTTGCATATGCTATGTTTGGCGTAACAACTCTTATTTCTGCAAAAGTATTATGGTTTAAAAAAGATTCAGATTTTAACAATTTTACCTTGACTACAGACAGGCTAATATATACTGGTTTTGCTTTTTTAACTCTTGGTTTGTTGTTTGGAGCTATATGGGCGAAAGAGGCTTGGGGGCATTACTGGACTTGGGATCCTAAGGAAGTGTGGGCTATGATAACGTGGCTTTCATATTTGCTTTATATACATTATTCAAAACTAATCAAATCAGAAAAAATAAATGCTTATATACTAATAACAGCTTTTGTAATTTTGCTAATTTGCTGGTTTGGGATTAATTATTTGCCTATTGCCAAAGAAAGTATTCATACATATTAAAACCACGCTCTAACTTCAACATTAAAAGTATTAATGGATTTTGTTAGTTTAAAACTTATTGCAGTAGCTTTAAATTTTTTAATTTTTTCTTAAAAATTCTACACTACAAAAAAATTGTTTTATATTGTATATTAGTTGCTATTTCAGCACTTCAATCTTAATCAAATATGGAACAAAGAAAAATTTACACAAAGCAACAAAGATAAATTGTTAATGGTTACGTATTAAAAATTAAAGACTGTCTCAAAAGCTTATTATTTTGCACGTTTGCTTTAATATAATATTACTTATTGATAATTAAATAGTTGTGATTTTGATTATATTAAATAGTCAACCCTTAAAAAGTCATTTTTACTTTTTTTGAAGACAGAGAGTATAAAAGAGTATGAAAAAATAGTATCTGAAATTGTAAAAAGAGCGTTTGAAAAAAATGAAAAAATTTTTTCTTCAACTTATTCATCATTCTTTTGAAGTTGAATGCAGCTGCAACCAACATAACATTAATGTTATCGCCGAATATTCCTTTATAAAAATTGCGGTTTAGTCTGTTATCACTCTTTAAATGTCCGATAACTGCTTCTCTGCCTGCTCGTTTTTTTTATGGCTTTAGCTAAGTTTTTTCGCCAATAGTAACTCATTGATTTATCACCAGCTATAGTTTTTATTTTTTTATCTGCTTTAAGGGCTTTTGATTTATTCTTCGGACGATGACTAAAGCGTTGGTCAAAACTTAATTTCTTTAATGTTCGACTATTACTCTGCTGTAATTCTATCACTTATTTTTTAGCAATAGTTTTAGATTTTTGAATGATCTTTTTTGTGTAATTTCGTATCTGTAAGAAAAGTAATATTTTTTCCTTCACAATGGTAAATTTTTTACTAAAAAAATCACATTAAATTATTAACAATCAATTGTTTATATTGTTAATAAGGGGGAACTAAATATTGCACTTCTAAAAAAATTTGGAAGAAAAACAGATTTTACAAGTTTTAGAACAAAATATGGCAAATAAGTCTCATATTCGAGAGCTTAAGAAATTGGATATTTCAGGAGTAACTGCATTGGAACTATTACAATCTGCTTATAAAGTTGAACTAAAATCGGGTAAAGAAAATTTTAAATGATCTAAAATCGTCGCAAAAAATTATAAGGCAAATTCTTGTATTACAGCATTTCTATCTATTTTTTTAATTAATCCTTGTAAAACTTGTCCAGGACCTATTTCAGTAAAGCTAGTAGCTCCGTCTTTAATCATGTTTTGAATGGTATGTGTCCATTTAACAGGTGCAGTCAGTTGAGCGATTAGATTTTGCTTTATTTTTTCAGGTTCGGTTTCTGGTAAAGCAGTAACATTTTGATATATAGGGCAAACTGGCTTATTAAATTTAGTAGATTCAATTGCTTTAGCTAATTCAATCCTTGCTGGTTCCATGAGTGGAGAGTGAAATGCTCCACCTACAACAAGCTTTATAGCTCTTTTAGCACCTCTTTGCTGTAAAAGATTAATAGCTTTATCTATTCCCGAAATAGTTCCAGATATCACTATTTGTCCAGGGCTATTATAGTTAGCTGGAACCACTATATCATCTTTTATTGATGAACAAACTTCTTCAACTACTGAATCTTCGATACCGAGTATAGCAGCCATTGTAGAAGGTTTTAATTCGCAAGCTTTTTGCATAGCTAACGCTCTTGCATAAACAAGTTTTAAGCCATCTTCAAAGGTTAGAGCTCCTGCGGCAGTTAATGCAGAAAATTCGCCTAATGAATGACCAGCAACCATTTCAGGTTGGAAATCTTTTCCCATTACAAATGCTGAAATAACCGAATGTAAAAATATAGCTGGTTGTGTTACTTTAGTTTGTTTAAGTTCTTCTTCTGTTCCATTGAACATTATGTCTGTTATACGGAAGCCTAAAATTTTATTTGCTTCTTCGAAAAGGTCCTTAGCAATGACATTTTTTTCATAAAGATCTTTACCCATTCCAGGGTATTGTGATCCTTGTCCAGGAAAAACATATGCTTTCATATACTTATATTTTGGTTACGGTTTCTTTATATATTACATTTCTATCGGCCAATCCTTTTAATAAATATTTAACACATTTTTCGTTAAATCCTATGTATTCAGGTGGAAAAAGTCCTTTTTTTGTAAATATTTTATCCTTAATCAGTCTAATAACCATTGTAGCAGTATAACCAGTAGTTCTTGCCATGGAATGTATACTTGTTGTTTTGCAATAAGTGTCGTATAAATCCCAAGTGTAACGTATTTTCTCATTATTTTTAGTACCTTCAACTATAACACGCATTATTGTTATGTCCTCATCATTTTCTTCAAATTTCCATTTTTTAAAAAGCAATTTAGCTGTAAAATCGATTGGTCTTACAGGAGTTTCATTTATTAAGATGGTATCTTTACTAAAGAAACCTGTTTCTCTTAAAAGAATAATTTTTTCAATATGTCCAGGGTATCTAAGTGTTTTTTCTTTAATATTATCAGCTTTAAGCGTTTTTGCTAAAGTACGTATACCATCGCTATTAAAAGCTTCTAAGGTTCCTACTTCTGGAAAGTTTATTAGTTCGGGATCTGATAAAGCTGGTTTAACGATTAAATTTCCATTTTCAATATATCGAGCAGGTCTAGTGTATTCTTCTATCACATCAATAGGCGAAAATACAGCTTTATATTCATAAGGCCATATTCTAACTTTTGGTAAGCCTCCGACATAAATAAGTATATTATCTGTTTTATCGAGCAATGTTGTACCGTAAGCTGCAAGAATGTTACTCATACCTGGTGCAACACCACAATCCATTATAGCAATTACATTATTTTTTAGAGCTAATTCTTCTATTTCGAACGGATCTTCAGCAAAAAAAGAAATATCAACAATGTTTTTACCACATTCAATAACAGTTTTAAAAGTAGAAAAACCTAAAAAACCGGGGAGAGCATTCAACACAATATCAGCATGTTGAATTTTTCCTTTCAAAATATCTTTATTGCTTAAGTCGGCTTTTTCTGTTATTATCCCTTTTGTTTTGAAATTTTCTAAACGGCTTTCGTTTATATCGTACAAGTAAACTTCAAATTCATTATCTTTTGCGAGATCTAAAGCCATCGGACCCCCTACCAATCCCGCACCAAGAACACAAATTTTCATTTGCTTAATATTTTTGCAAACTTACAAAAAGTTTTCAATAAATTTTATACAATTGATTTAAAAGTATTTTGCCGAATACTTAAAATAATGAGTCCTTTGAAAAACTTGAAGATTTTTTGAAGTAAGAAATTATTTTGGTTACAAAAAACTTTCTTTTTTTTTTCATTACAGGTTCTTCTCTTCACGTTATTGCGAGTCTCTTTCTTCCTGTCATTGCGAGTCCCTTTCTTTCCGTCATTGCGAGTTTCTTTCTTCCCGTCATTGCGAGGAGCGAAGCGACGAAGCAATCTCTTACAGCAGCCCGTCATTGCGAACCGAAGGGTTGACAAGTGTGTTGGCGTGAAGCAATCTCCCCATTGCACATTCCCTTTAGTGTCAAGTGGTATGAGGGGATTGCTTCGCTTACTACGTTCGCTCGCAATGACGAAAAGGAAGAAGTGGCTCGCAATGACACCCCTTTCCGTCATTGCGAGGAGTGAAACGACGAAGCAATCTCCTCATTGCACATTCTTGTTGTTGTTAGGCGTTCTGGTCGATTGCTTCGCTCACTACGTTCGCTCGCAATGGCATAGCAAAAACATTGTTAATTGCCTTGCAAAGGTCTTATAATGGTATTATTTAACCTAAATTACATTTTTAAAAATTTCTCACAAGTATAAAAATAATATTTTCTTATTTTAGATTTTAAAGGTTTATTATTAATTTTGAACGATAGTTTTAACCTTTTTTTTAAAAAAGGTGTTGAAAAAAATTTAATAAATTTTTTAGAAAGAATGAAAAACTTTTTTTGCTGAATTCGTATATAAAAGAAAAATGCGTTTATTAGTAAACATATTATTTTTCATATTTCTTATTTTTCTACCAGCTTATATTTTTTCTCAAACTAAACCAGACAGCTCAAAAATTGAAATTTTTGAAAAATTTATTCGTGAAGATGGAATGGGTGAGGCAATAATAATTAGAAGAAACATTAATGATACTTCGGCAGACAAATGGATACAAGAATATATAAAATCTGTTAAAAACAAATTAAACAAATTAGAAAGAACTAAGGCAAGCGGATGTTCAAATTTAGATTTTGAAAACGGCGATTTTAGCAATTGGACTTGTCAGATTGGAACTAACACAGGGTATCCAGCAGGTAGTTGGGTAACAACAACTCCTATAGCAAATCGTCATGTAATAGTTTCGGGTGGGGTTGATCCTTATGGTGGTTTTCCAATGTTAGCTCCCGGTGGAGGCAATTTTTCTGTGCGACTTGGGAATAATCTAGTCGGTGCTCAAGCCGAACAACTTATTTACAGTTTCATAGTTCAGCCACAAGATACAAATTTCATTTATAAATATGCTGTTGTTTTTCAGAATCCGAACCACAGTTACTACGACCAACCATACTTTGAACTAAAAATTTTGGACAATAATGGACAGGTTATTGCTTGTAGTTATCAACGATATATAGCTTCGGCTAATATTCCAGGTTTTAGTCAAGTTGGGAATAATATATGGTATAAACCATGGACAACACAAGGTGTAAATCTTACCAATTATGTCGGACAGTTGGTAACAGTTATAGTTACATCAGCTGATTGTTCTCACGGAGGACATTTCGGATATGGGTATATAGATTTTATTTGTCCATCTTCTTTTACAATTTCACCAGAATTTCATGAATATTGCGAAAACGTTACTTCAACAACATTATATGTTCCTAATGCTGATCCCGGAATGGCTTTTAAATGGTCAACCGGCCAAACAACTGCTAGTATAACCATTAATCCTCAATTATATGAAGATAGTGTTATAAAATGTTATGTGTATAATCCTGGAAGCCCACAATGTGGTTTTTGGTATGTTTTTCATATAAAAATTTTGCATTCGCCTCAGGTTTCAATTAATCCAGCAACAACAAATTTATGTTACGGAGAGACATCAACCACTATTACTGCAGAAGTTACTGGCGGGAATCCGCCGTATACTTTTGTTTGGAATAACGGTGCAAATACACAATCTATAAATGCTGGTGTTGGAAATTACACTGTTTTGGTTTACGATGCTTCAGGTTGTCCGCCTGTTTCTGCATCTGTAACTATTACAGCAAACCCTGCACCAATAACTGTTTATGCTGGCGCAGATCAGCATCTTTGTATAACTCAAAATTCAGTAAATTTATCTGGAAGCGTTGCTATTGCTACTGGCGGAATATGGTCGGGGGGAAATGGGACATTTAGCCCTTCTAATACAAGTTTGCAAGCAACTTATTATCCAACACTTGCAGAGATTCAAAGTGGTTCTGTAAATCTTATATTAACTTCGACAGGAAATGGAACTTGCCCAGCTGTGAGCGATACTGTTAAAATAACTTTTCAGCCTTTTATTGGAAATATTACAACATCAGTTAACAACGTAACATGTTTTGGCCTTCAAAACGGATCAGCTCAAGTTAATGTTTTAAATGGTAATCCTCCTTTTTCTTATCAATGGAATACTACACCAGTACAAACAACTCAAACAGCAACACAATTAAGTGCTGGAAATTACACTGTTACTATTACAGATGGTATAGGGTGCACGGCCATTTCGAATGTTGTTGTTAGTCAACCTCAACCATTAACTGCTTATATACAAAGTTCTTCTGCTAAATGTTTTGGGAGTAATGATGGTTACGCTTCTGTGACAGCTTATGGCGGTTCACCAGGATATTCGTACCTATGGTCAAATGGAGCAGTCACTCCCACAATAGTTAACTTATATGCTGGTGATTACTATGTTACAATATCAGATGCTAATGGTTGTACTTATGCAAGTCAAGTTACAATAAATTCTCCTGACCCACTTGTAGCTACTATTCAAAATGTAAACCATGTTTCTTGTGCAAACACACCGACGGGTTCTGCAACAGTGTTAGCTACTGGCGGGACTCCTCCGTATACTTACAATTGGTCATCGAATGTTGGAACATCAAGCACTGTAATAGGTTTGTCTGCAGGGGTTTATACCGTTACCGTTACTGATGCTAACAATTGTATTACCACAACAAGTGTAGTAATAAATTCTCCTCCACCTTTACAAGTTCAGATTATAAGCAATTCCGTGTCTTGTTTTGGTGGCAATAATGGTAGTGCTTCGGCCATTGTAAATGGTGGAGTACCGCCATATAGCTATGCATGGTATCCAATTGGTGGTATAAGTTCACAAGCAAATAATTTATTTGCTGGAAATTATACTTTGTCTGTTACAGATGCAAATGGTTGTCAATATATTAAATCATTTACAATTACTCAACCTGATCCTTTAACTGTAAATGTTAATACTCAAAATGTTTTGTGTTATGGGACAAGTACTGGTTCGGCTCAAATATTAGTAAACGGCGGAACACCGGGCTATTCGTACACTTGGAACCCTAATGTAAGTCAATCACAGTCGGCAATAGGTCTTTCAGCAGGAACGTATTTTGTAACAATAAAAGATGCTAACCAATGCTCGCAAACAGTTCAAATATTTATAAGTCAACCATCGAGTGCTTTAACTGTTAATTTGAATGTTCAGAATGTTTCGTGTTATGGTTTTCAGAATGGTAGTATTTTAGCAACAACATCTGGTGGCACTCCACCTTATCAATACATATGGATGCCAGGTGGTAGTACTTCTCAAAGTATTACAGGTTTAAGTGAAGGAAATTATTTTGTAACGATTACCGATGCCAATGGTTGTTCTGTTGTTCAATCTGCTTCAATATCTCAACCTCAAAGTTTAGAAATACAATCAACGGTTGTTGAAGCAAATTGTGGAATGAGTAATGGTCAGGCATCTGTTAGCGTAAGCGGTGGTTTACCTCCTTACAGTTACTTATGGACACCAGGAAATTATACGAGCAATTCTATTGCAGGTGTTCCTTCTGGTGTTTATAATGTGGTAGTAACAGATGGCAATGGTTGTTCAAGTTCTAAAACTATTGCAATAAATGATCAGGCTGGTCCACAGGTTAGTCTTGTAAATTATACCAATCCGTTATGTTTTGGTGCTCATAATGGCTCAATAACAATATCAGCTACTGGCGGTCAGCCGCCTTACTCTTATGCATGGTATCCATACGGCGGAAATAGTCCAACCGCAAATAATTTAGGAGCTGGAACATATTCTGTAATAGTATCAGATGCAAATGGATGTCAAGGTGTATTAACTGCTCCGTTATTAACTCAACCTCAAGCAATATCTGTTGCCGTATTTCCTGTAAATGTTACTTGTGCGGGTAGCTCAAATGGAAGTGTATCAATACAAGTTTCAGGAGGAACACCACCATATTCATATTTGTGGTCACCTGGTAATTATACTGTTCCGAATCCTATAGGATTATCGTCGGGAACATATCAACTTACAATTACAGATGCTAATAATTGCACCGAAACGGTATTCGTAAACATAAGTGAACCACAGCCTTTAACTGCTTCCATAGCAAATTTACAAAATGTTAGTTGTTATGGTGGTAATAATGGTAGTGTTTCAGTAAGTGTTAATGGTGGTACTCCTCCGTATTCATTTTTGTGGTCACCATCGGGAATAACATCTCCAACTGCTTCTGGTCTTTCCGCAGGAACACATATAGTTTATATAACTGATGCCAAAGGTTGTAGCTATAGTTTAAGCGTTCAACTTACTCAGCCACCGTTACTAAACAATACTATTGGTTATTCACTTCCATCATGTTATAATAGTAATGACGGTATAGCATGGGTTTTAGCAACTGGCGGTACACCTCCCTATTCTTATGCTTGGGGTCCAATAGGTGGTAATGCCGATACTGCTTACAATTTACCTGCTGGCAATTACGTAGTAACAGTCACAGATATGAATTCATGTCAAATAATAAATCATATAACAATACCTCAACCTAACAAAATATTGGCAGATATTGTAACATACGGAAATGTATCGTGTTACAATGGAAATAATGGCTTTGCAATTGTTTCTGTAACGGGTGGTACTCCTCCTTATTCATATAGCTGGAGCACAGGTTCTAATTTTTCTAATATTACTAATCTTTTACCAGGTATTTATTATGTAACTGTTACTGATTCGAAAGGTTGTACAACAACAGATTCTATAACAATCACACAACCATTAGAAGCATTAAGTTTAAACATCCAACATCAGAATGTTTCTTGTTACAACGGTAATGATGGATATGCTTTAGCGAATGTTAGTGGAGGTACACCACCTTATAATTATATTTGGGTACCTAATATTAGTTATTCAAACCAAATAAACAACTTAATTGCGGGAACCTATACTGTTTCTGTTATTGATAAAAACGGATGTATGGTATCTAATTCAGTTAACATTCTACAACCTCCTGAACTAATAGCTAATTCATTAGTACTTCAACCTGTAAGCTGTTATAATACTCCTACAGGCGTTGCTAGTGTTCAGGTTAATGGCGGAACTCCACCTTATACATATAATTGGAACACAGTACCTTCGCAAACTTCACAACAGGCAAGTAATATTTTTTCAGGAACATATGCTGTAACAGTTATTGACGCTAATGGATGCACTGCTATTGATTCTGTTTTTGTACCTCAACCACCTCAATTACAGGCTGTCGTTGTATCTTATAGTAATGTAAGTTGTTATCAAGGTAACGATGGGTATATCAGTAGCGGTGCTATCGGCGGAACCCCACCATACAGTTTTTATTGGAACATTAATCCTCCTTCTACTAATCCAACAGTATCTAATTTAAGTGCAGGAACTTATACTCTTCAAGTTACCGATAATAATGGCTGTACATCAACTATACAGGTTAATTTAACACAGCCTTCACAAGTATTAACTTATGTAAGTGCTGATAAATATATATGTTTAGGCGATAGTGTAATACTTAGTTCAAATGCCACTGGTGGAACACCACCATATATATTCAACTGGGCTCCAAATATTGGCAGTCATGGCAATATTTATAATGCAAGTCCTTTCCAGACAACACAATTTGTAGTTACTGCTTATGATTCGAAGGGTTGTAGAGGAATTCCTGATACGGTAACTGTTTACGTAAAGAGATTCTCGCCAAATAATGTGCATTTAACTGCAGAAAGTCCTATTTGCCCAGGTAGTACAAGCACAATTATTCTTTTTGCTGAGCATGAACAGGGCGATACACTTTATTACCACTGGAGTTCTGGTTTAGGTCCAGGTAGTGGTCCTTTTTTAGTTGCACCAACAACATCTACATGGTATTATGTTACAATTTCGAATACTTGTAATGTAAGCGTTGTTGATTCTGTTTTAGTAAATATGGCTCCCAGTCCTATTATTCAATTTTCTACCAATACTACTCAAGGCTGTGTTCCTGTTGAAATTCATTTTTCAGATAGCTCTTATCATGTTTTTGACGAAATAGAAAACTGGCTTTGGCACTTTGGCGATGGAACAACTTCAACACAGCATAACCCGACACATTTATATACACAACCCGGAACATACTATGCATGGTTAGAATTAAATACTCATACTGGATGTTATGCTTCATCAGAAGCTAATCCTCTAACCATTTATATATTTGATAAGCCTGAAGCACAATTTGTTACAAATAAAGATGTTTATTACATACCAAACGATCCTGTTATATGTACAAACCTTTCGTCTGGTGCAATAGCTTATTATTGGAACTTTGGCGATGGCAGTAGCAGTACAAATGTTAATCCTATACATAATTATACCCAATTTGGTACATATACAATTATGCTTATAGCTATGAATACTTATCAGTGTTCAGATACGGCATATAAAGACATTAGTGTAAGTGGTGATATAGTTTTCCCTAATGCGTTTACTCCTGATCCGGTAGGTCCAAACGGCGGATATTATGACGAAAATGACTATAGTAATCATGTATTTTTCCCTGTAGCAAGAGGTGTAAGCGAATTTAAAATGCAAATATTTAACAGATGGGGCGAATTAATATTTGAAACTGAGGATATAAAAATAGGTTGGGACGGTTACTATAAAGGAAAATTGTGTGAGCAAGGAGTTTATGTTTATCAAGCTAAAGCAAAATTTATTGATGGTCGAACAGTAGAAAAGAAAGGAGATGTTTTATTGATAAGATGAAAAGACTTTTATTTATAGCATTAGCGATATTTAATTGTGTTAAAGCTCAAGATATCCACTTTACACAATTTCATGCAGCACCTTTATATCTTAATCCAGCTTTAACAGGCTCAAATACAGATTCAAGAATAGCAACTATTTACAGAAATCAATGGTGGAATATTCCTGGAACATACAATAGCTTTTTATTGTCGTATGACCAAAACATTCCAGATTTACACAGTGCAGCAGGTATTATGTTAGTTTCTGACAACGCTGGTAGTATGAACTTTGGTTTAAAAGGCATAGGACTATCGTATGCATACGAATATAAAATAAATTATGACTGGACTATAAGCTCAGGAATTAGAGTTTCTTATTTTTATAATTCGCTTGATTTTTCAAAATTAATCTTTGGTGATCAGCTTCTTCGAGGTGCTTCTTCTTCACTACAACCTGTTCTTCCCAATAAAAGTTCTTATTTAGATTTTAGTTTTGGAACAATTACTTTTAATAACGAACATTTAGTAGGTTTTTCTATAGATCACATTAATAGACCTGTTTATTCTTTTATTGGTTACAATAGCCGATTACCTATTAAATTTTCTTTTCACCTTATAAAAACTTTTCATGTATTTGAAAAATACGGTAGCGGTAAAAAAGATGAAAAGCCTGTTTTATTAGGCCTATTTCAATATAAATTTCAAGAAAAGTTTGACCAAATAGATATTGGTTGTGTATATAAGAAAGAAAGTTATTTTTTGGGAGTATTTTATAGAGGAATACCGTGGCTGAAATATTATAAGAAAGGCTATCCAAATAATGATGCTATTGCAATTTTAGGTGGTATAAAGTATAAAAATATTCATCTTGCTTATAGCTACGATTTAACAATTTCTTGGCAAACATACAAAACGGGAGGAAGTAATGAATTTTCATTGATATATAATTTTTATAATCCTCAAAAAGTTAAAAAACAAAGAGCTAAAATTATTCCTTGCGCAAAGTTTTAGTTTTTTCACATTTTTCAATAGGAATAGTTATTATTGCAAAATTTTTTTCAAATGTTTCAACATTTATTGTTTTTTACTCTAATATTTACAGTAATTGCTTTAAATTTAAATAATTATCATACAAAATTAAATCTATATAAGGAAATAAAATGGCGACAATTATTAACCGGTCTTTATTATGCAGAAGTAAAAAATCCTTATTATTCTAAAATTAGTGATAATATAGTTAGTCTTGTTAAAGCTAATCCATACATATTAGATATTGACGTTTATTCGTGCACATCGTACGATAGTATAAAGAGAACAGCCATTTGTTGGAGTCAAGATTTCGACTTAAATGTAGTTGTAAATGCTGGGATGTACAATTTAGTAAATACATATAAAGCAGAAGGATACTTAAAATCGAATAATAAAATAAATAATTCGGTATTTAAAGAGAGTTTTAAAATGTTTGCTTTGTTTAAATCACTGGATAACCCACATTTAAAGCCATTTATAATGATAGATGCAGAAAATGACGATATAGAGCTTTATTTAAATAAATATTCTTCAGTTTTTCAATCTATAAGAATGATTGATTGTAATGGTAAACAAGTAACTTGGAAACCTAAAAGGTTAATTTATAGCAGTATGTGTGTTTTAGGAATAGACGAGAAAAACAACTTATTAATAGCTTTCACAAGAACTCCTATGTCGGCCAATCAAATGAGTAAACTACTTTTGGATTTGCCTTTAAATATAAAGTCTGCCATGTATTTAGAAGGTGGACCAGAAGCTTGTCTTTACATTAAAACACCCGATACTGTTATACTAAAAAAAGGTAGTTATGTGTCTTTAACTTTTCCAACAGATACAAATACTCGTTTATGGAATTTGCCTAATATAATTGGTATTAAAGTTAAATAATTTTCTACAAGATTTTTAATTTTATTTTAAAATTTTGAACACATTTTCACCTGACTTTAAAATATACATTCCTTGTGGAAGTGGGCTCAAATCAATAGTAAAACCGTTATTCTGTGAACAAATGGCAGTTTTTACTTCATTTCCATTTATACTATAAACAATAGGCATTTGTTTCGATCCTGTTAATTGATACACGCCTTTTAATAATTCAGATAAAACAGGCTTTTCTTGGTTAATAATATTGTCATTTTGGCTAAGTAAATCTACAGTAATTGTAATTTCATTTTCATAACAATAATTAGATGCTCTCAATGTAACTTGATAAACTTGAGGGCTTGAATATTCGTGCACTGGATTTACTTCGGTTGAAGTAGTCCCATCTCCGAAATCCCACAAAAAGTTCATTCCGTTTGTAGATGTGTTGGTAAATGTAACAGTATTGCCGTTAATAGAGTAAGTAAACGAAGGTTGTGGTTGAGAAATATTACCAGCAAAAGAACCTGCTTTTAAGATAATAGCTGAATCGTAAATACCATCACTTACATCGGCTAAGGCAATTCTAAAATGATATTGCTGATTGGCGATTACAGGCACATTAAGTGTAAAAACAACAGTGTAACCGTCGTATGCCCAAAATGTTCCGTAAGTATTATCAATGTAATAAGAACTATTTAAAGAATTATTAATATTATTTATAGCAATAGGCAAATTTGTTCCCGGAACAATTGCAATGTTTGTCAAACCATTGAAACCTGGACCGTCAATAAAAAATCCGAAAATATCGTTAAAATCAGAACCAACCCACTCTGGATATTCTTCGGAAGCAAAAATAAATTCAAAAGGAATGATAGAATCGGCTAAAGGAATAAAATCAAATTCTATTATAACAGCGTCGTATGTTGGAAAGCCAACAATGTTCGATAACATTTGATCACCTGGTCCATTTAAATTAGTGCTTGCAAAAAAACTAGAAACATCAATTGCATCAAAAACATTTCCAGTTGATAAAATCAGACCGTAATCTATTCCTAATGTATTGCTTGTATCATTCCAAATTCCTATTTGTGATTGATTTTGTTTTTTATCACCAGTGTAAGTTATTTGTAAATTAGAGACTTGAACGCAAGGTCCTATCATAGTTTGTTGAAAAAAGTTAATAGGATCTACTAGGGGCAAAACTATATTTCCACCTTTGTTTTTAGATGGTTCATAAAAAGGCACTTGCCTTTTTATTTGAACCTGTGAAATAGCCTCAATTAAAATTAGGCTTAAAACCATTGTAATAACACTTGTTCTCATAATCATTTATATTTTAAAAATTCATTTTAATATCTTTGATATAAAATTGGTTTAGTTATTTTCTTATTTTTAGATAATAATGTTACATAGTAAATACCTGTTGTTTTAATGTGTTCAAAGAATGAAATTATTTCTTGTGAGGAAGATAAAATAAATCGTTTGTAAAATAATTGCTGTCCTAAAACATTTGTAAATAATATTTGATATTCTTCGCCTGGTGTTCCTTGAATAACTATAAAATTATCGCCCGGATAAAAGTCTTCATTAATTTGTTCTTGATGACATTGAACCGAAATTACATTAGAATATTTTATAGAACCATCGTTATCTATTTGTTTCAGACGATAATATGTTGTAGAAAATGGGCTATTATCTTCTGCATAATAATTTGAAATGCTATTAGTTGTGCCATTTCCTGCAACAAAAGTTAAATATATCCAGTCTGTGGCATTGTGACTTTTTTCTACAATGAAACCATAATTATTTATTTCACTTGCTGTTTGCCAATATATGGTATTAATATTTTCTTTACAATATCCATTGAATGCTAGGTATTCCACAGGCAAGGGATTGGTGGTACTTCCGAGAGTTATTAAGATATAATTTAGCATAATAGGTGTACTAGTCGTTGTACTTGTAACATAGCCACTATTTACAGTAGTTGTGCGAGGTTCCCAGTAAATAGGACAACTACTACATACGTATTGCACTTGTTGAAACATTTGCAAGTTAGCTTCTGGATGACTAAACAACTCGGGTGTACCATCTTTCAGGTAGTAAAATTTATTGACATTTAGCTGACGCATAGTTGCTGGAATAATTCTATAATAACGAGATATACTTTTGTTGCCAGTAAAAGAACCACTACCCGATAATCTTTGATGTCCTCTTCTAATTTCAGTATTTCCTAAGTTTCCACCTACAGGAGTGAAATCTAATCCTAAATTTGCAACATTTCCAGAAGGATCTGTTCGGGTAGTTGTAATGTATCCAGTGCCTTCGCCTTCTGAACCTGGTGTAGAATAGTTTGGCCTATTTGTTGCTTTTACTCTACTTGTTGCCGATTCGTTTTGTATGCTAGCTGTTGAACTAAATGTAACGTTGTAATTCCTTAAATCTAAATATCCCGATTCCATATATAATTGATTGTTGACTTGAATGTGCTGATTAAGATAAACATCAAGTTGATCACCTGTGCCTGTTTTGGCTATGCGGAGATTATAAAATGGTGTTGATTGATTTCCTCCTATATATTGTAAACCTGCACCACTAAACTTAACTGTAACGTTAGTTAAATTAATATTAGCAGGAGTGGTGTTGTTTTCTAAGCAAACATTTTTATCAAAAACAATTTGCGAAGTAATGTTATTTGAATTTAATCTTGATCCGCTTTGAATATATAATTTTGGTTGCGAAAAAATGTAAAGAACTTCTAAATTAAATAAAAGTATGGTAATTAGTTTCATAAGAATAAAGTTTATGGGTTTTACGAAAAATATCTAAAAAAGTTTCATAAAAAATTTATTTTTTCATTTTTACAGCAATTATAGCAATTTTTCTTTCGAAAGAAGCTTCTGGACTATAAACAGAATTTCTTAGATCTTTTAGATCATCGCTGATACCTTCTTTAACCATATTTTCTCCAAAAGCTTCACGAATAATAATTAATTTTCCTCCATTATCAGAAGAATTATTTAGATATTTTACAAAAATGCCATCTTCGTATTTGTAAATTAAATTAATAAGGCTTTGTATTCTACGTTTCGAAAGATTTAAATTATAATCGTGTGTATTTAATGGGCTAGCATAACCTTTAATAGTTAGAATAATTGTCTCACCTTCGGCAAGCAGTTGTTTAATTATGTTGAAAAATACTATTAATTTCTGATAATTTTTTTCAACTTCTTCTGTAAAAAAAGCATCTATTTTAGCTTCTGCTTTAAATTTTTCTTCACCTTTTAATGGTGCCGTATAATATTTTATGAAAACCTCTCTTTGTGTTATGTATTTATTGTAAAGTTCATCGTAAGAAAATGAAGTGACAGTATCCCAAGAGCGAGGATTTGGTTCATCGTTATTGAAATACAAATAAATTGGAATTAATTCTTCGGCTTTCTTTTTATAAGTTATTAAATTTTCTGCTTTTTTAATTGAATCGATAGAAGGCTTTTCAAAATCATAGCTAAAAATATCGTTGCAACATTTTTCATAGTCGCTTTTATTGGAACGAGTTGATGCAAATAGTGCTTTTGTTCTATCACTTGATATTTGAAAAAAAACTTCGTCGTTATTTGTATTTATTGGGTAACCAAGATTTTGTGGTGGGTATAAGTTTGTAATCCAGCCGTATGACTTAAAAATGTCAAAACCACCTAAGTTCGTGTGCCATTCGCTGCTAAAGTATAGTGTTTTTGTTTTTAAATCGTAGAATGGACAGCATTCATTATCTATGCTATTTATATTTTTGCCCAGGTTAAAGCACGAATCAATAGGTTCCCATTCATTGTTAATTTTTACAGCCCATAAATCTAATTTTCCGAAACCATCGCTTCTGTTCGAAGCAAAGATAAGATAATTAACAGTATCGGTTTCTATTATATTAGGGTGCGTCATTGTAGCATTTTCAAAATTTTCTAAAAAATTTAATTTTTGTGGTTTTTGCCACAAACCATTTTCAAGTTTTGATTTGTATAAGTTGCATAAATATCTATTGTAATCTTTTTTACAAATGCTCAAAATCATTTTTTCTTTATTTTTGCTAATGAAGAAACTAGAAACATATAAGTTATTAGAATTCAAAATGGTATCGATTGGCAATAATTCCCATCGGTTATTTATTTGCTTAAGAGATAAAAGCTTTGAAGTAAACGAAAGGCTATCTTCGTTGAATAAAGGTTTGTATGAAGTTAACCACATAATTGAATCATTATCAATATAAGCTTGAAATTCGCTATAAGGGCTGTTTATTATTGAGTCGAAAGTGTTTATCTTAATGTTAACTTTATCAAAAGTAAGCATCAATGCCATTTCACAGGAAAGGACTTCGTGTCGTGCTTTTAGTGTGTAATAATCTTTTTTGGCAGAATTTTTTTGAAGGTATTTCCTAAAATTTATTTGTGCTTTCTGATATTTTGCAAGACTTTTCTGAACCATAGCAAGCCAAAAATAAGCAAGTGGGTATTTGTCGCTGCTATTATCTGCTACGTATTGATACCATTTTTCAGATTTTTCGTAATCTTTAATGTTCCTTGCTGCCTCAGCAGCTAACCATGCTATTTCCGAGTTTTGTTCATATTCTAAAGCTTTTGAAAAATAAAACACTGCTGTTTCATATTTTCCTTGTTTAAAAGCCTTTTTGCCAGCTTTTATATAATAACTCGGTGAATTGCCTGATACATTTAATGTTAACAAAAAGAATATTGCCAATAAAACAGTTTTCATTTTATAAAAAAGTTGGACATACATGTTTTTCGGGAATTATAATTTTTTGTGATTTCGAAAAAAGATATTTTATCCCTATTTCAAGACCGCCACGACCGTTGCTTGCAGCAACAAGCGGTGAAATATTATAATCATAGCTAAAGGATATATGAATATTTTTATAATCAAATGCTGCCGAAATGATTGCTGCGTCACCTAAACGAAACCATCCACCTATATAATATCCTTTAAAATCAGTATTTTGAGTTTTTATGTTAATTAATCCACCTATGTAAACTTCTTTTAACATTCTTTGCTTAAACCAATAAAAATTTGGTATTAAGAATGTTCTTTGCCATAATTTTAGATTTGAATTTAAATACAAACTAAACTTTCTATCAAGATTAACATTTACTTCATTGTAAAAACTTTTTTTAGGTGCATTGATGTGATAAAGCGATAAGCCCAAATTTACAGGTATTGAATTGAATGTTTTTGTTATTAAAACGCCTGTATGAAAGTCGAAGTAAGATAAATTGCTTTTTGGAAATACTTCATTCGAAGGTAATGTCGGGTCGAAAATATAGCCATTATATTGATTATCGAAATAGAATTTTGTATAA
>Ga0272449_1001723_pt1 | contig 21798 bp, 16 predicted proteins | sample YNPCB0241_FD_198679 | JGI IMG/M metagenome (GOLD analysis project Ga0272449, IMG submission 198679) | Hot spring sediment microbial communities from Yellowstone National Park, WY, United States - YNP-CB-024-1 | ecosystem: Environmental > Aquatic > Thermal springs > Hot (42-90C) > Sediment... | reverse complement strand
ACTTACCCTCAAGGTAATGGGAGAAAAGACCATAATAGTAGTCCCCGCCTGCTGCTGGTCGGTTATAAATGGCCCCTTCCCATACTCTGCCGTCAAGATACCATTTATGCACACGGCGTTCGAGACTGCAGCAATAGCAGCCACAGGTGTAAGAGCATCCCTGGATATGCAGGGTAAGACAGACATACAGGTTCTTGCCTGGGCAGGTGATGGCGGGACATTCGATATCGGTTTTCAGGCACTCTCCGGAGCCGCCGAGCGGAACGAGAATATAATCTATATCTGCTATGACAACGAGGCATATATGAATACCGGAATCCAGAGGAGCTCGGCAACACCAAAACTGGCGTGGACCACCACTACCCCCTCTCAGACACCAAAAGGGGAGAGAAAGAAGAACATAGTGGAGATTATGGCCGCCCACAGAATTCCATATACAGCCACGGCAAATGTAGCATTCCCGGATGACCTTATGAGGAAGGTAAAGACGGCTATGGGGATAAAGGGGATGAGATTCATACATATACTCTCACCCTGTCCTCCGGGCTGGAAGATTTCATCCGAGATGAGTATAAAGATTGCAAGACTTGCCACAGAATCAAAGTACTTCCCTCTCTATGAGGTCTTTGACGGAGAGGAATATGTAATCAACTATGAACCAAAGGGGATTCCTGTAAAGGAATATATGAAGCCTCAGGCGAGGTTCTCTCACATCACAGACGAAGAGTATAAACAGTATCAGGATTTCGTTGACGCAGAATGGGAGAGGCTAAAACTTAAGGTTACGATGAGTGAACTACTTCGGAAAAAAAGGGCGTCTTCATAAGACAGGAAACCTGCAATAGAGTTGATACAATTAAAAGAGGTATAAAGTTGGTCTGGAATAACATTGAGATCAATAGTTTTGTTTTACAGATACCATACGATTCCAATCTCCATATTACCACGGTCTTTAAGTCTCTGGTTCCTCAATGGAGTCATTTGTCATAAATTTTATAGAGAGCTATCTCAGCATAGGAGTATTCATACTCCTGTTTCTGTGTGGATTCGGCGTACCCATCCCTGAAGATATAATTCTAATTACCGGGGGGTATATTGCCTATTTATACCAGCCAAATGTGAACATATATACATTGATACTTGTGAGCTACGCCGGGGTTATGCTGGGAGATTCTACTATATTCATCCTCGGCAAATATCTTGGACCGTCTGTCGTAACACTCCCTGGCTTCAGAAGGATATTCACAGCCAGCAGGGTCGCTACACTCACACAATATTTTATCAATCACGGTGCAAAGATCCTGTTTGCCGCCAGATTTATGCCAGGTGTCAGGTCAACAATATTCCTCGTTGCCGGTATGACCGGCACATCCTTTTTCAAATTCTTCTTCTTCGATGGGCTCGCAGCCATCATCTCCGTCCCGACTTTAGTATTTTTAGCCTACTATTTCGGAGAACACATCGATCAACTGAAGGTGTACATAATAAGAATGAAAGAGGCAGCGGCTATTGTCATTATTGCAGCGATTATAATATGGATTATAATCAGGAGGTGGGAGAGGAAGAAAGAGGATTATTATATCAGAAAAGAAGAGGAGGAGTATGTGGAGGATGAGAAAGGGTAGAGATATGAATAATGAGAAGAGAATATTCTTATTGTATAAATCGGGTTTAATGGATCTTAAAAGTAGATTTGAAGAGATCGGTGTTCACCCGTATGGAATAAAGATAATGGAGGGGAAATTCAAATTTTATGTATTCTACATCACCAATCTCACTCCAGTTGAGTGCAATATTCTGAAGCAGGAGGCTCTCTCCTGCGGCGCCGAGGCAGCAGTACCGCGGGGCGCTGTTGAGTGTAAGATTACCTCTGGAAATGTTTTGCTATCGGGTACGGAGAAGGAATTGAGGTTATTATCATCCAAATTGAAAAATGAGCCATTCTTCTTGAAAGAGCTCGGAGACAGATTGGAGAGCATTCTATCAGATGCCGAAAGACCTGTAATGAAAATATCAAAAGATAGGGTGCTGAGGTTTGACCAAAGACCCCTTATTATGGGTATACTCAATGTAACGCCTGATTCATTCTCCGATGGTGGGAAATTCTATGACTCAGAAAGGGCTATAGAACACGGGGTGAGACTTGCTAAAGAGGGTGCGGATATTATTGATGTAGGCGGGGAGTCTACAAGGCCCAACTCTACAGGTGTCAGCGCAAAAGAGGAGATGAAAAGAGTAATCCCTGTAATTAAAGGACTCATAAAAAAGGTCAATACCCCTGTATCTATTGACACCACCAAATCAGCAGTGGCAGAGGCAGCCCTCTCTGAGGGGGCAACAATCATAAATGACATCTCAGGGTTGAGATTCGATAAAAGGGTCTCGAAGGTCGCCGCAAAATATAAATGTGGACTCATACTTATGCACACAAGGGGTAAGCCATCAGTTATGCAGAAGGGGGAGATCAAATACGAGAACCTGTTACAGGATATTACGGACTATCTCGACAAATCTATAAGAATTGCCCTTGATAATGGTGTAGATTTTGAGTCAATCGCTATAGACCCCGGAATAGGATTCGGCAAGACACCAATGCACAACATCCAGATAATCAGGGATATACTCGCTTTCAGGACATTGAATAGACCTGTCCTCGTCGGTGCATCGAGAAAATCATTCATAGGATTTATCACAGGTAGAGAGATTCCTGAGCGGGAGGATGCCACAACTGCGGTCAGCACTATCCTCACCCTCTATGGAGTAGATATTCTCAGAGTCCACAATGTACGAGCTACAATTGACGCTATCAAAATTGCCCGGGCACTAATTCATTAAGAGATTGCAGGAACAACCTGAGGAGCCATTATCCTCTTTCATCGCTTTATACCCATCTGTCAAATCCGAATCTGTATTCGAACCATCCACAATCGAAGTATCAGGTATAGAGGCATCTGTTATATCAGATAAATAATCCTCAGATATATCAGATATGGTATCCATAAATACATCTGTCAGTATGATGTCCTGATCTGAAGTATCACCTGTATCCGCATCAAACCCAGCATCATTTGATTTTGTACAATAATTGACATCGCTATCCTTTTTGAGGGGCTCGGGGAGCTCAATATACGACATATATTTAGGGTTGTGGTAAATACGGACATTCACTGGTGTAGGCTTCCCGTTCTCTCCATAACTACTCCCATCATTCAGATTCTTTTCGAATCTGGGGTAGTTTGCCGAAGAGATTATCGCCCTTATCCTGTGACCCTTATTGACAATGATAGAGGTGGACCAGAGGTCGATCACAGCCTCTACTATTTCACCCGTTTTTAAAAATTCGAGTTTATCCCTCGATTTCATAGATGCAAGCCTCTGAGCCCCATCAACTATCAAATACGACTTTCCATCCGGATAAACATCAGTCAGTCTTACCATAATATCCGTATCCTTTGTGTCTATGGAGGTAAATATATGTGCCTTTATCCTCCCTGTAATCTCAACGGGTTCGGTCAACACATCAGTTGTAAATACAAGGACATCACTCCTCTGCTCGATTTCATTCTGCGCCTTTGGACCATTCGCTATCCCCAGATTATTACCACCTATTGTCGGAGTTGGATTCTGCGGATCATACCTATACTGACTATAGGCATCATCCACAGATGGACAGTCGTAGCTCAACCTGTTCGAGGGGTGCAGATACATTCTCATATTTGCAGCAGGCACAGGCCAATCATCTGCGGTCCTCCACTCATTGCCAGGTGCTTTTGGATCCTTTACATCTCCCATTGTATAGTAGATTACATCGGGCAGGGAGTCTATATAATCTGGGTCTGGTTGCAACTCGAGGAAGTGATTAATCCAGGTCAGGACCACAGACAACCACTCCTGAGGTATATCCTTTGCATTGGCTGGAAATGTCAGATCTCCTATCTTCGTACTATCTGCAGGAACACCACCGTGTACCCACGGACCTATAATCAACTTCTGATACTTCTTGGCAACCTCCCCACCAAGATTCTTATATCCCGTATATGCATCAATCGTCCCCTGCAAGAACATATCATACCACCCACCCCTATGAATGGTGGGCACATTTACCTTATTAAAATTATCTGTTACATCCACTACATCCCAGTATGAATCGTATAAAGTATGAGTCTTAATCACATCCAAAACCCAACCCTCATTTATACTATTTAGCCACCCCTCTACATCTGCCTTTCTGAAACACCCATTCTGAAAGGCTATTCCTCCATACAGATCAGCTGTGGCTACCTCTACTACCATAGCCGACAAATCGACCCCAGTTGAAGCCAGCATATACTGAGTAATTCCAAGGGCAGAGCCACCATATGTAGCAATCTTACCACTTGCCCATACCTGATTTCTTATCCACTCGATTGTATCGACTCCGTCCTGTAAGTCCCCTCCCCCATCGCATCTGAAGAAACAGAACTTCCCCTCAGAGGAGAACCTCCCTCTCATATCCTGAATTACTACAGCCATTGTATAAGTCTGACTTATATAGTTACCTATATCTTTCAAATCATCCTTCTTATATGGAGTCCTTATCAAAAGGGCAGGTATTTTATCACTAAAATAAGATGGCAGATAGACATCTGTAGCAAGTTTTACCCCATCCCGCATCTCAATCATATATGTCTCGAGAATCTGAGAATGTGCATCGAGACTGAATATCAAAACAAACAGGAAAAAGAATACCTTTTTCATACGACCTCCTTTATTCTTACTCATATACCCCATTATTCTGCAAAAATCAAAACAATCAACAATCAATAGGTAAAGATTCTCCTCTTATAGAGGGATGTTCTGAAGACAGACACGGTTCACAGACACCATTCACGGAATAAAAATGGATAAGTGGGAAGTAGAAAATGGGTAAGTATTTTTAGGGCAGACCATCGATCTGCCTCTACAATCTTAAAATCAAAAATCAACATTCTATAAATAATGATAATTGCTACCCATACCCAAAATTCAACGGTAACAATAATTTATCCATTGACAGCAATAAATAGAAGGATTTATAAAATACTTATCAAACTTCAGGAGGTGTTTATGAAAAAGAGAGCAATCTATTTAGCCCTGCTCACCCTCTCATTTATTCTATATACACCTATAGCAATGGCTGGATTCACTCAGATTCAAAAAGTCAATATAGATGCAAATCCTACATATGACAATTACGATCGAAAAGAGATAGCATTCAGCCAGACATTGAAGACAGTTGCCTACCCTTCAAAGAAAGATAATAAAGTACATATGTCGATCAATGGAAGAATTGGAGAAAATGGATACGACTGCATAGCCACTATAACATTTTTACCATCTACAGAGCGGGTTGCCTTTCTGGCATCAAAGGATGGATGTAAGAACCTCTTCTGGGTTGTAGACGGTAAGGAGTATTCAGGATTTATCTCAGCAAAGAGTCATGCCTTTGCATATTCCCCTAAAATAGATAGATTTGCATTTGTGGCTGAGAAGGAGAAGAAGGAATTTATCGTCATAGACGGAGAACCTCAAAAGAAATCATACGACCGAATAGATTTCGTTTCATATATGCCTGATGGAGAAACACTAATATATAAGGCAAAAGAAAAAGATAACGAATTCTTAGTGATAAACGACAAGGAACAGAAGCGGTACAAAATGATAAGAGACATAAGATTTTCTGCATTTTCTGATATATTTTATCTTGCAAGCGACGGGCACACAGAGTTCCTTGTAATCAATGGTAAAGAACAGCAGAGATTTGCTGGTGGAGTAAACTCATACTGTTTTTCGCCGGATTCCCGAAGATTCATCACAATCTCTAATGACAAGAAGAATATTATCGTCTATATTGATAAAAAGACATTGAAATTCCCGCTTATGAATAAAAGCAGATCTCTATACTGCACTTTTGCTCCCGATTCAAAGAGTTATGCCTTTATTGCTCCCGACTCAGAAAACTCTGATAAGACTTCCATCTTTCTAAATGGAGAGAAGATTGGGACATTCGAGAACATATTATGGTCAACAAATCCAAACCTGCTGGTATTCTCACCCGATTCATCTAAACTTGCCTATGTTATAAGAGAAAAGGACAAGGAGACATTATTCATAAACAAGGAGAAACTCACAACCCACGATAAGTTTTACAAACTCTTATTTAGTCCCGATTCAAGACACATCGTATACTCATATCAAGATAAGGAGGAGCAGATAGGTTTTTCTCTGGGACTCGATAACAAATCCTTCAGGAATATCTCATCTCTATCCGAGTCCGAGAATGGCCCCGCTTTTATTTTCGATGGCTCCGACAGGATAAGATACATCTACGAAGACAACTCTGGCTTCTACTTTATAGAGGAGATAATTAATTAGATGAAGGTATATACCTCAATACCTATATGGGCTATTATATTACATATGATATGCAATAATGTCTCGGCAGAACTACTATTTACAGGCTCTACAGGCTTTTCCATTGGCAACGAAATCAACAAGAATAGGGCAACACTTATAGGTGGTGGATTACATCTACTCTACCCTATATCCGATAAATCTAAAATAATAAACACAGAATTAGGGGTTGCAAACTGGTATAATTACTACTTATTAGGTGATTGTGAAATGCAAACAATCAGATTCGGACTTGGAATTAGAGTTTTCTTGAATTCGTTTCAGAGTATTAGACCTTATTTTACCCACGACATCTTAAATCAGATAGTCTTAATCTCTAATAGAGAAGGTACTGCTAACACATTCTCAATAAACCTGGGACTCGGTATAAATATCCCTCATAAGGGAAGAATAATAAAATCAAATCATATAGATATCTCATACAGTAGATTCAACTTAGGTTACTTCGAAATCAAAAATCAAGGCTTTTCATTTATGACAATAAATATCGGTTTTACTCTATAAAAAAACTTACTCAAAGTGTGCTGAGCAGGCTCGAACAGAAGCCCAATGCAAAACTAATAAGGAATGAAACAATAAACAGGACTACGAGTATATAGGCGATCCACTCATTCCCCTTCCTACCATATAGGGGAATCCCTGCGGCATCTCTCATACTACCAAAGGCTATCAAAAAGAAATCGACTATTGTCCATATCCCGCAGCCTCCACAGGTGAGTAACTTTATTACCCCGAGGCCCGTGTATCCGAGATAGAATCTATCAATTCCAAACCCACCTAAGAAATATGAGAGTAGAACAGCCACCACCCAGTTTTTCTGACCCGGAACAGGTCCGCTATCTGGAACAGAATACGGGGCCGAGGGTGGACTGAATTGCTGGGGCTTACCGGCAACAGATTTTCCACAATTAGGACAGAACGAAGAACCCTCCTGTACATTTGCTCCACAAAAAGGACAATACATAACCCTACTCCTTTCTGCTTGATGAATTTATCCATACCATAAAAATACTGTAATGTAAAAAGTTATGTTAATAAATCTGTAAATTAGTTACCAGTGGTATTTTTGCCAGGTGCAATAGATTTGTGATTAAGTGAAAAGTTGGTAAACACTTATGTCCTCTCGTTCACCCCCGCAACATTAAAACATCTTTCTAAAAAGTTTTCATAATAAGTAAAATTCCTCTCTCATAGAAGGGTGTTTGCCGAAGGCGGATGGGGTATGATAATTTTTTGGTTTTCTCCAAAAAAGTTGCAAAAATAGATAAAAATATAGTGGGCATTACAAGACCAGTTAATAAGGAGATATCACAATGTCCAAGCAAATATCAACACCTAACTGTCAATTAGTTTTTATGAAATAAATATATAAAACCAACAAATACATTGAGATTTATGTGAAAATCAGAGGGAAAATGCTATTCTCTAATAACCAAAAAATAGGCCTGTAATTTGCAACTAAAATAGAGAAGAACCAAAAATTCGAGATTTAATAAGGAAGTTTTTAATTACTTGTCTTTTTAAGGGGTGTGGCGTTCCAGATGCGGCTTAAAAGGAAGATACCAAGCAGGGTAAAGGGTATTAAAAAGACTGGCCAGAATAGCCAGTTTCGCATTGTAATAAACCCGAGGGATAGGGACTGAAAGCCTGTTCCGAGGTATACAAATCCATCGATAATCCCAACTGCCGTTGCAGCCCCTTTCCTGCCACCAAAATCCATCGTGGCGGTGCCTGATAAAACGCCGTGAGTACCAATCACACAGATAGATATGACAAAAACCAGAGCACCAAGTACCCAACCATTTTGAAGATATGGAATCATCAATATAACAGTAAAAAACATAAGCCCATACAGAATCGCTGCAACTGGCGGTCTCCGGGAGCCAAACAACTTATCACTCACAACCCCGGCAATCATCCCACCCGTTATCCCTGCTATCATAAGCATCAGTCCCCAGTTGTCATTTACAAACTGCCAGCCCACCATATCTCCAGCCTTGATATGCTCTTTTGCGAATATCTTGAACCAGTGCATTACTCCATTCCTCAAGACCCCGGTACAGAATTCTGTAAGCGCTATTATAAGTATGATTTTATTGGTAAGTACCTTCTTCAAAATATCGAATATCTTAGGAGAGGTATCCGCCTCCCCACTCGAGGCATCCTGAGTATCGAAGTCCTCGAACCCCGCCTGAGAAGGTTTATCCTTCAATAAGAAGATCTCGATTACAAAGAAAGTCAGAAGTAATATTGCCGGTGCAAAGAATACCCACCAGACACCATTAGAGGCAGTCCCTCCACTTTCGTGAACCATTCGCAATATCTTTTCACTCACATCGAAGGCAAGAAATAATCCGGTTGAGATCATTATTCCAAAAATACCCGAGAATGTGCCTCGCTCTTTTACATGGAACCAGTGAGCATTTACCTTCACAATGGCTACCGCACCGTAGCTCTGGAAGTACATATTGAGGGCATACAATATAGTAAAGACAGGGACTATACTAATCGTTACACCCTCTGGTAGAGATACTGCGTATCGTATATACAGACCCATAAGCAGATTGGCAATTGCAGCACCAAATACACCGATGAGTACCCCTCTTTTGCCTCCTATCCTGTCCGTAATTGGACCATTCAGAAGAAATGCAATTGCATACACCCACGCACCAACCCCGAATATCGTACCGAAGGCATCCTTGGGCATAAGATTTCCAAGGACTGTCTGACTGACTGTCAGATTATACCTCCCCATATATAAGAGGGCATAGGAAAGTCCGAGGGGAAACCAGTTTACAAATCTCCTTATCCTGAATGCCTGTGAATGTTTGATAACATCATCCATATGCAACTGACTTTTTATTGTTATCAAGGCAGGTTGTCAAATAAATAAATTGTCAATAATTTTTGAGATTTTAGTTTACTTCTTCTCCATCAGTCTTTCTTTGAAGCGTTCGATGATAAAATAAGTTACTGGAACTATCAGAAGTGTGATTACCAGAGAGAGAGCCTGACCACCGATTATGACCTTTGCCAGAGATGCCCTTGCGGCCGCACCCGGTCCCGTCCCGAGGGCTATTGGTATCATACCTGCAATAAGGGTAAATGTAGTCATCAAGATGGGTCTCAATCTCGCAAGATTCGCCTCCACTATTGCCTCATACAGGGGTTTTCCATAACCTCTCAATGTGTTTGTATAATCCACCTGCAAAATTCCATTCTTCTTGACTATACCGAACAGCATAAATACACCGAGTATGCTATACAGATTCAGGTATTCTCCGAGAATGAGAAGGGAGAGAAATGCAAACGGGAGCGTGAGTGGCAATGCAAGGAGAATAATGAATGGATGCAGAAAACTCTCGAATTGTGCTGCAAGGACGATATACATAAAGATAAATGCCATTCCAAAAGCCATAAGGAAGTTGCTTATCGTCTCACCAAAGAATCTCCCCTTGCCTGATGGCTGGCCTGTATAGCCTACTGGTAGATTCAAGGACCTCTTTATCTCTTCCAATTTATTTATTGCAGCATTTAAGTCTATCCCTTCAAGATTGGCATAGATGGAAACCAGCCTCTGCCTGTTGAATCTCTTTATCTCAGTTGGGGCATCCCCTTCACGAACACGGGAAAAATACGACACTGGGATCAACCCCGCCCTCTGAGACATTACTGGGAGATTGAGTATCTTATCCACACTATCCCTGTCGTTGTTATTCAATCGCAACCAGATATCATACTGCTCTACTCCCTCTCTATATTTTGAAACCTTATCCCCCGCCACGAGAGTTCTCAAAGTCAGGGCAAGGTCAGCGGGTGATACACCTAAATCAAGTGCCTTCTTCCTGTCGATCTCGAGTCTGACTTCGGGCTGTCTCGAGGATAGAGATGTATCCACATCTACAAAACGGGGATCCTCCTTGAGCTTATTGACGATCATATCCGAATACTTGATCAATTCTTTCAAATCAGGTCCTGTCAATTCATAACTGAAGGTGTACCCACTCCTCGTCCCCGTCATACCCCCGAACTCCGAGACATTGGCTCTGAGCTCTGGATATCTCTTCAAAAGTGCCCTCACCTTTCTCATTACATCCATCTGTGAATACTTTCTCTCTTTCAGGTCTAAAATCTGGACATAAATAGAACCCTGAGTAACATCCTCAGAACCCATTCCAGTTGAGCCAATCTGTGTAAGTGTAAGGATTACCCCATCGAGTTTCTGAATCTCCTTCTCTATCTCTTTGAAGACTCTGTCGGAGGTGCTGAGGGAGGAGCCACCGGGTACCGTAATATTCACCATAAATTCACCCCTGTCGTCCATAGGAAGAAAATCTTTACCGAGGGCAGAGAGTATGGGGAACATAGAGAGGAATGTGAAAACTGAGATTATCAGTGCAGCCACAGGATGTTTGAGTCCCCACTCTATAATATACCTGTAGGAGTTCTCCATCCATTGATACACCCTGTTTTGTTTCGAGAGTTTATCGCCCTTCTTCTTGAGGAATAACGAGGAGAGCATAGGCGTCAGAGTAAGAGAGATGACTAAAGATATTGCAATTGCAACTGCCGTAGTCAGACCAAAGTCATTGAAGAATCTCCCTATCATTCCCTCCATAAAGGCAACGGGCAGAAATATCACGACGAGTGATGTAGTAGTTGCAATGACAGCCAACCCAATCTCCTTCAAGCCATCCTGAGCCGCTTCAAAGGCAGATTTGTTATACTCTTCCATATGCCTGAATATATTCTCGAGCACAACGATGGCATCATCTATGACAATGCCCACTGCGAGTGTGAGCCCCAGAAGCGTCATATTATTGAGCGTAAATCCCATCAACTTCATAAAAGTAAATGTAGCAATAATCGAAGTGGGAATCGCAATGGCTGCAATTATCGTAGAACGGAGGTTCCTCATAAAAAACAATACCATCAGAGATGCAAGTATCGCCCCGAGTATGAGGTGTAGATTGAGTTCCGATAGAGACCTCTTTATGAATACTGACTGGTCACCGACTATCTTCAGTTCTATATCCTCGGGGAGTGCCGGTCTTATCTCAGCAATCCTCTTCTTCACATTGTCGACTACCTCAACAGTATTTGTGCCCGACTGTTTTACCACCTGAAGTGCCACAGACAGTCTATCCCTTCCGCTCTTGTTATCCCATATCCTCGAGAGCGTTCTCGGCTCCTCTACAGAATCCTCGATTGTGGCTATATCCTTCAGAAGAATCTGTTTATCTCCGACCTTGTGGACAACTACATTCTTCAATGACTCTATATCATCTATCCTCCCCATAGTACGGAGAACAAACTCACTATCTCCCCTGTCTATCCTTCCAGAAGGGATCTCGATATTCTGAGAGGCAATAGCAGTCTTAATCTTTGCCACTGGTATATTGTAGAGTTTCAGTTTGTCAGCGCTCAAAAAGATATTGATTGCTCGTGTCCAGTTTCCCGAAGGATAAACCGCTCCAACACCACTCACATTTTCAAGAGACTCCTTGATCTTTAGTCTCGCAATCTCGGACAACTCCTTCAAATCCCTCTTATCCGAAGAGACTGAGACAGTCAAAACCGGGCTCGAATCTATATCCACCTCTCTTATAACCGAATACTCGGCATCCTGAGGGAGATACTGAACTATCGTTGCTACCCTGTCTCTTATATCCTGAACAGCCTGAGCAATGGGCCTTTCGAGTTTGAATCTGATGACCACACGCGATACACCTTCCATACTGCTCGAACGCAATTCGTCAATTCCTGCGGCAGTATTTACAGCCTCCTCTATGGGTTTAGTAATCTGTGCCTCCACCTCCTCCGGAGATGCCCCAGGCCATACAGTTGTAACAGTGACTATCGGGAACTCAACCTTTGGCATCAGGTCCACACCCAATCTCATATATGAGAAGACACCCAACACAAGCAACAGAGCAGTGAGCATCGTGGCAAGCACAGGCCTTCTGATAAAAAGTGTCAGCATATTCATAGAACTATTCCTTTACTCTAATAGCCTGATTATTGGTGAGTACATCTACAAGGGATGTGGCAATTATATCCCCTTCATTAATCCCCGATTCTACGACAAATCTCCTATCTATTCTGTCTCCGAGCTTAATTACCTGCTCCACCGCCTTCGAATCTACTATTTTAAAAACCCTTGGGGTCCCGGAGAAATAGGAGACGGCGTTCTCACTTATCGTTATCGCTGAATATTTATACGATGCGTACACCTTTGCCTTCCCGAATGAGCCCGGCTTAATTACATTCTTCTTGTTTTCTACTCTTACCTCGACCACAAATGCCCTCGAATCGGGATTTACAGATGGACTTATCCTGTAGACACTACCCTCTGCTACAATACCAGAATCTGTATTAATAACTACTCTGTCATCTACTCTGACATAATCGGAGTACCTCTCAGAGATCTCAGTCTTGAATTTGAGAGTAGATGTATTCACCAGATAAAAAGCAGCCATACCAGTTCTGGCATACTCCCCGGCATTTATCATCCTTTTCGAGACAAATCCGCTGATAGGGGCCTTCAACTGGCAATCATTGAGCTTTTTCTGAGCAAGGTCAAATTGTGCCTTTGCAACATTCAGATTCCTTCTTGCAATATCCAGTTGTTGCTCTGTTGCAAACTTCTTCTCGAATAACTCCTCTACCCTCTTGAGCTCCGACTCTGCATTTTTGAAATCCGCCTCTGCCTGAGCCTTCTTTAAAACATACTCCTCACTCGATATACTTGCCAGGACCTCTCCCTTTTTTACATAGTCACCAATATCCTTTGCAATATTAACAATCTTACCATCCACCTCGAAAGCCACATTTGATTCCTCAAATGGGAAGAAAGTGCCTGTAGAATCGATTACAAGTTCTATGAGTTCCTTCTTCACCTTTTCAACGGAGACCTCGAGAGGTTCTGTTCTCTCCTTAGGCCTCTTATCCCGCCCGGGTCCTCCCTTATGGCAGGATAAACTCAAAAGTGATATTGTTAGAAGAACAAAAATAATTACCTTAACAAATCTCATAAATCATTCTCCTCTCTTATAGTTCAAAATCCCGAGAGCCTTTTTGAGTCTTACTTCAGCCAGCATCAGGTCGTATTCCGCCTGAATCACTGAATTCTTTGCGTTGATATACACATTCTGAGCATCAGAGACCTCGATAAAGGTCCCCAGCCCGCTCTTGTATCTTGCCTCTGTGAGATTCAATGATTCCTCTGCAACATTTAGAAGCGCCTTACTGAGTTCGAGCCTCTCCATTGACTCACGATATAAGATCTTTGAATTCTCAATCTCGAGATAGATTGATTGAATCACCTGTTGAAGACTCGCCTCAAGGGAATGTATCTGAGCCCTCACCTCCTGCTCGTAAGATTGAGTATAGAAACCCGAGAAGAGGTTCCAGTTCAACTGCCCACCTATATTCCAGTTGTAGACCAGACCGTCCAGTTGATAGCCATTATAACTTAGACCCCCCAGAAGACTCAGCGATGGGAAATAGCCCGCCCTTGCAGAACTCAGCGTCTCCCTCAATGACTCTATCTTCATCTTCAACGACAGATATTCAGGCCTCTTCTGAATATACTCGTAATTAGGGGAGGAAGGGATCTGCAAGTTCTCACCCTTTTGTGGTGGACTTATCTCAAAATCCACCTCTTCAGAGATACCCAGTAGATTTTTGATATTAACTTTCGAGATCAGGATAAGATTCTTCATCCTTAGAGAGTTCAATCTCGCATTATACAGGTCCGACTCCGCCTTGAGTACATCTATATTCGTCCTGACACCCGCCTTGACCTGTGCCTTTGCCATCTCCAGATGGGATTCCATCTGTTTCTCATAAGATAGGGCAGCCTTATAGAGCTCCTGATTGAGCAAATAGCCAAGCACAGTCTGATAGAGATTTATTATAAGGTTGTCAGAGGTGCTTCTCAAATCCTCAATGGTTGAATCCTTCATCTTCTCGGTAGCCCTGTACAACCCTGAGGTCTTTCCAAAATCCCATACCAGTTGATTGAGAGTAAGCCCAAAGGTATAGTTATTATAGGAATCCATCGACTCTCTCTTCCCTGCGATAGATGAAGATATAGTAGAGAGTGAGGGTGGGAGTTTTAGATTAACCTGAGGTGGAGAGTTGAGTGTTGTCCTTTTATAGATTGCAGAGGCATTGAGCTGAGGTAAAAAGCCCGAAAATACCTCTCTGCTCTTGCTGATATATACATCTATCTGGGCTTTATTGGCAAGGATCTGCGGATTATTCTTCAGCGCCAGATCAATAGCCTCTTCAAAACTCAAATTTAAGGCATCGGCATACAGATTAAGCGAGATTATGACAAATAATATAACTATCACTCTTTGCATAAATCCTTTCCCTCATTCTTAAGTTTGTTCTTCAATTTTTCATTCACCTCTCCTATTAAATCAGTCAATTTGCGTATATCTTCCATCTCAAGAAAGGAGAGGGCATTTGCCAGATCATAGGTTCTGCTCTCATTTAACCTCTCTATAAACTCAGCCCCACTTTCGGTAATAGAAACATATTTAATCCTTCTATCCTTTGGATTTTCCTCCCTTAAAAGATAACCCCTTTTGACAAGTTTGTCTACAAGATGACTCGTTGCACCCAAAGAAAGCCGTAAAGTCTCAGAAATAGATGAGATCGAGACCTTCCCACAATGAAAGACATAGTGAAGGGTTAGTATCTGAGGGATAGTAAGCTCCGATTCGTACAACAGAGATAGGGAATTGTGCCCCCCTGAAATAGATAACAACTTGTTGAACTCCTTAAGTACTTGAATGAGCCTTGAAATCTCGGGATTATCTTCTCTCTGCATAGGATTTACTCCCTTTGAAGAATAAAATAGTTTCAAGGATGAAACTGTTAGAAGTATAATACCATTCCCTCCTCCTGTCAATATATAAAGACGCAATTAAAGAAAAAAGGTTAAACCACCCCTGATAAAAAACTCTTTCCATACCCATTATTCGCCCCCCTTCTGGTGCCAGTTACAACTCCCCCTGTTGCCAGTTACCAAATCAAAGAAATTAAATCTAACCCATTGAAATCACGATTGATTTGTAAATTGGTGCCAGGTACAAACTCCCCCCACTATAGTCCCTCACATTCTCCCCACTCTCTGAGATAACACCCTTTGATACCCCCACCAGGGGATTTGTGTGGGGATCTCAAAATCTGGCGATATTAAAACCTTATACTAAACTCCTTATAGCCCTCAATACTAATAGGCTTTATCTCAATCTCCTCAACATTAGCAAGAGCTGGACCCTCTTTACACCAAGAGAGGAATCTTTTAAGGGCATCCTCCTCCCCTTCTGCAACACCCTCCACGCTACCATCAGGGAGGTTTCTAATCCACCCCTTTATACCCAGTTCTGCCGCCATTTTACTGGCAAAGTACCTGTATGATACCCCCTGCACCCTTCCAGTAACTCTGAAATAGTATGCCTTTTCAATATTCCCTTCCATTTTTCCAGAATCAGCCTATTGTTTCCCCTCCTCCTTGGCCTTTCTCGCCTCCATTGCCTTTTTATAAAGAGGGTCATTCTCCTGCAACTCCCTTCTCAACACCTTCCCAACGAGGGTCTTTGGAAGCTCCTTTCTAAACTCAATATATTTTGGAACCTTATAATGAGTCATATTCTCCCTGCACCACTTGAGGAGCTCCTCTTCAGTTATTTTACCCTCTGACCCGGGTTTTAAGACCACCCAGGCCTTTATTACCTCCCCCTCAGCCTCATCGGGGATACCCGCCACCGCTACCTCGGATACATGCTCGTTATTCCCTATGAGCTCCTCCACCTCTTTGGGGAATACAGAATACCCCTTATGTTTAATGAGCTGTTTCTTCCTATCCCTCAAATAAACAGAACCACCCTCATCCATATAACCCAGATCCCCCGTTAAAAGCCATATCTTACCATCCATCTCAATAAGAGTCTCAGCAGTCTCATCAGGCCTGTTAAGATAACCTTTCATCACCTGAGGACCCGCAACAGCCAGTTCCCCTATCTCCCCAAATGGCAATTCTTTCCTCGGATCAAGGGGATCCACTATCTTCCAGTCAGTCCCTGGGAAGGGGAGCCCAATAGAACCAATCTTTCTATTACCCCAGAATGGTCCAGCGCTGACCACAGGAGATGCCTCAGTCAATCCATATCCTTCCACAAGCCTCGCCCCGGTAGCCTTTTCAAACGCCTCCTGCACAGGTCTATGGAGAGGTCCGGCACCAGACACACATAGAGAGAGTTTACCTCCAAGATTGTATTTGGCAATATCCGGGTATTCAGCAAGCCTCTTGAAAAGCACCTCGGCACCAACATACATAAGCCCATCCCCCGTTGCAAGCCTCTCAATATCCATCAACAGGTCATCTGTCTTCGGAGGCCTCGGGTAGAGAAGCATCCAGCCGCCATTGCAAATAGAGATATTCATAACACAGGTCATAGCAAAGGAATGGAATAAAGGTATTACGCCTATCACCCCAACACCAGGCTTTGCCTTATATAACCATGCCTTTGACTGGAGGGCATTTGCCACGAGATTCCTGTGTGTTAGAACAGCCGCTTTGGGCACTCCTGTAGTTCCACCAGTCATAATATAGGTTGCCGTATCATCGGGCGCTATCTTCACATCAGGGAGATTTATAGAATGCCTCGCAAGGGAACGGAGCATCAGTGTACCAGAGGGGAGTTTGCCGCTGGGTATCTTATTCAATAACTTACCCAGAAACTCCTTTACAAAACCAAGCCCGAGGAAGTCTGCGATATTCGTACCTATCAGTATCTTTACATCTGTCTTATCAATTATGGGCGCTATAGTAGTCTCATAGAGGCTGTCGAGGACGACTAAAACCTTAGCACCAATTGTCTTCAACTGATGTAAAACCTCTGCAGGTTTATAAGTAGGATTTATTCCCGAGACTATGGCTCCAATCCTCACAGTGGCATAATAACAGATTACATATTGAATGGAATTTGGCAACATCAGAGCAACTACATCGCCCTTTTTTATCCCCAGCTTCGCAAAGGCAGACGCAACCCTGTCTACATATTCGTTCAACTCCCTGTATGTGATGCTCTTCCCCAGAAAGTAAATAACCCTGTAATCGGGATATTTTCTGGCACTTTCTCTCAGCATATCCCCAAGAGAGATATCCGGGAACTCCATATTCTTAGGCACCTCATCGGGCCATCCGGACTCTTTCTTGAACCAGGGTTTACTCTCATCCACATAAAATCTCTTGTCCATTGCACACTCCCTTGCAAAAGGTTTACTCTTTCCCCAAAAGCTATAAGTGGGAATTTAAATAGCAAAATAAACAAGATATTGCAAGCACTTTTGATTTTCAAAAATTCCATCAAGAGAAAAGGGTTGATTCTAATCATTGCAAGTTGAATTTACTGTCAATTTTATTGTTGAATCAACAGGAAAAACGAGGAGGAATTACATTTTATCTTCTAAGAGTCAAAAATGACCAGATTGGTAAGTCTTGATCAACTGAATTGCCGTACCAAACAAATTTATAGCCCGTTTCATTTGATAATCGCTGAGCCTCGTCAAAACACCTCTTCGCCATCTCTTCGTCTGGGGGTTCTGTTTGAACATGGTCTAATACCAGTACAGGCATAGAATAATCCTTGAGAACTGACATTAATAGATCAATCTCTTCCTGGTTTGATCTCTCACCATCTTCAATCTTGAGGTAATATTTTCCATAATTTGGTTCACCCGGAATATTTCCATAAGCACCTGTCATCTCTTCAAATTTGAATGCATCAATATATGGAGCCATTTCACTCAATATACCAAAAAACCCCTATTAGGGACAAGCAATAAATTTTTATATTTCTCTCTTATCTCCTTAATCAGGTTAATCATTCCCTGCCTCATCTCATTCTGGTTAGAATATCCCTTATATTCATCAACGACATCGACTAAATCCATCATCAGCCCATCATACTTCCCATCTCCCAGCCACAGGATATAGGGAATCTCCTCATTTAACAGAATATCGTGCCATTTTGGATTACTTGCATCCACAAAATAAGAACCCTCCCATCCTGGATCTTCCCCTATGAACATTGGATCTTTCTCATTAACTGTTGTCCTTGGTATGTCAGGATTGTCTGGAGTATTCTTAGCGGGTTTCCAGTCAGCCCAGTAGCGCCTTTCATTGTCTGCCTCACCAATACTTACATACGCCAAAACTATTGTCCCTGCACTTTTGAGTTCAGCAAGAAATTGCCTGCTTGGCACATAATACGGCTCTATGGCTACAATATCAAACCGCTTTAATTTCTTCAAATCTTCATCGGTATAGTCCTTATAGACATTTGCATATGAAATAATATTCTCCAGAGATGGTCTTTCTCCCTTATCTATGTCAAAGGGAGTACAACCCCACGGCTTAATCTTCTCATTCTTATTATCAACACAAAATTAGACCCTTAAAGACAAAAAATCGCTCAGGTTAGGTCAACGCTATCTTGAGAACCTCTCCTTCTGCTCCTTATAGTATTCCTCACTGGGCTTTAATTTAATAGCCTCCTCCTCAGCCTTTACAGCCTCAACCTTATCCCCCTTCAAGAAATAGAGTTCAGCAAGTAGATCCCACGCCTCATCGTCCTTCGGGTCAAGGTCGGTTGCCTTTTTAGCATTCTCGATACCCTGGTCAACTCTCCATTTATTCTTCCAGCAGATATAGGCAAAGGTCTTGTATGGATCCTTACTATTTGGGTTTTTCTTTATCAGCTCCCTCAATTTCATAACAGCCACACCCTCTTTTCCGCTTTTTACATAAGAGGATATCAAAAACACAAAGGCCGATTTTGCCTCCTTTGAATCCGGAAATAGTTTGATTACCTGTTCGAGATGGGCAGCAGCAAGGTCGTAGTCCTTCATACCCCTGAAATATAGATACTTCCCGAGAGACAGCAACACCTGAGAGGCATAGCCCTTTTCATTCTTCTGATCTGCCTTTAATACCTTTTCACAGTACTTCTTTGCCTTATCTCTATCTGCCTTGAAAATATATGACATACAGACATTGAACATCAGATCTATATCCTTTGGATTTGCATCTGATCTTTTTGCAAGCTCTTCAAGGTCATTCCTCCCGCTCTTCACATTTTCGAGACTCTTCTTTATCTTTGCCTCATCTATCTCGTCAACGAGCCTGTCCAGCTCCTTTCCGGAGGCATCGAGTATCAAGAGCGTAGGGAATGCCGTAACCTTATACTGATTGAAAAGCTTCTCGCCCTCCCCTTCTTCTCCATTACACCTCGCAAATACATACTCCGACAATACCTTTTTTACCCCTTCTGAATTCAGAACCGATTTATATAGCTCTCTGCAGGCAGGGCACCAGTAGGCATAGAAGTTGATCACAATGTTTGTATTCCTCTCTTTTGCGATATTTTTCAGATGAGATAGATCACACTTCTCGACCGTAATCTCATCCCCGAATGCCAGACAGGGGATTGTAAAAAGTACAAGAAATGTAATAAAAAGCTCTGTCTTCATCTCAACCTCCTGAAAAGACGAATAAATTATTATCAAATTCCTGTGTATTTGTTAACAAAAATTATCACTCAATCAAATTACAACTGCACCCACTACTCTCTTCTCTCTGATTTACAATAGTGGTAGTTACACCCCCATCACCCTGAAAAACTTCCTTCCCCCCATCTTCATTCAGATCCGCCTCAAACTTAGCAAATATCGTATGATCGGACTGGACATCTTCAAAGGTATACTGATTTACCCTCCCTATGTCCATACCATCCACTTCTACAGCACTCAAATAATATCCGTTGCTTGCTGTTATGGTGAAGGTAATACTCTCCCCGGCAGATACCGTTACCTCCCCCGATGGATATATCGTACCCCCCTCTGAGGCTGAGGCGTGAATAGTATAAACATTGGCCTGTCTGAAGGTCGCCGACAGAGTGTGAGGGGATGTTACATTAGTAAAAGTATAAGTTTTAACAGGTCCCTGAGGGTACGAATCATCTACAATTACATTCTCCACGACATAGCCGTTATCGGGGATTATATCAAACATCTGTTCACCCCCGTACTGTACCTTTGCTGACTCAGGCTGAATCCTTCCACCATAACCCGCCGAAGTCGTGATATTGAAACTCTTGAGTAAAAACTCTACCTCTATATATTTATCGGAATCCATATTGATAGTACATACAGGTTCATCGACACACTCCATACCTGTAAAACTCGAAAACAACGAACTCTCGAGTGGCACTGCACTTATGGTCACCTTCGTTCCATCATCGAACATAGCAGAACATTTATTCCCACAATCGATTCCTGCGGGGTTAGATGAGACAACCCCATCCCCGTCCCCCACCTTTGAGACAGAGAGCTTAAACTTGCATAGATCACCGAGCAGCTTCATACTAAACAGATTCTGTGTATTTTTCACATCATAATTTTCATAAACCACCACTTCGTTCCCACAGAAACCATTAGAGGCAATAGAAGGGTTATCAAGAAATAGGGTGTTTGTATCATCCACACTCACCATATCTATTACCTGACCATTCTCAGATATATAAGTCACATTTATATTGGATGTGCCCGCCTGAGGTTTAGATGTCTTATAGGCTACTGCATAAGTTCGAGAGTAGATATTATACGACACATCAGGGAATCTGCTTGAACTGGTATCGTTTGTTATGTCTAAATTTAAAAGAGTCGTTGCATCCTTATTCAGTATTGCCCCCTTAATATTGTAAGAATTACTGCCCGCAGTAAAATCGCTCCACACAACCATATATCTCTGCTGATTTTTGTTGTATGTCACCGAAAGATGGCTATTGATGTCATAAGTCTCGGCAATCTTTATCTCACCAGATGATTTAAATCCACTATCAAATAACTTTCCGTATATAACTGTAAAATAGGGCATTTGCAGATTATCTACATAAGTCATCAGATAATTACTATTATCTACATCAGTGGATATATCAAATCTAACTATTGAAGAGGCATCCCTCTCCACAAGTATCTCATTGGATAGACTCCCGTCACTCAAGACAAATCTTGCATAGAGCTGAGTCCCCATTCTCGTTCGATTATCCAGCCACATAACAAGAAAACTATTCCCATCAACGGCAGGTACCACCTTCAAATTAGATATACCAATGGAATTAGAGGAGATACTGATAATATCGCTCAAAAATTTTCCATCTGACCCGATCAACCTGCCTGCAATAGAAAATCCATTAGTCTTATCGATATATACCACAAGGAACCTATCACCATTTGATATATAAGCGAGATCCACATCACCCGGATTAGACTTTACGATTTCAAAGG
>Ga0272449_1001720_pt1 | contig 21825 bp, 24 predicted proteins | sample YNPCB0241_FD_198679 | JGI IMG/M metagenome (GOLD analysis project Ga0272449, IMG submission 198679) | Hot spring sediment microbial communities from Yellowstone National Park, WY, United States - YNP-CB-024-1 | ecosystem: Environmental > Aquatic > Thermal springs > Hot (42-90C) > Sediment... | reverse complement strand
TAACTTCGAAAGCAATACTTACATAATTAAACTGATGAGAGATGGTTCAGCAGTTTGGATTATTGAATCATCAATATTTATTAGCTCCGAAGAAGATTTACAGGCTTTCATGAGTTACGTAAAAAATTTTGATAAATATAAAGAAGAGATACTGGAAAACTTCACGCAGAGAATCCAGAAGATTGTAAGTGATGCTTCTAGATACGTTAATAGACCTATGAGAGCTGAAGACTTTAATGTATCAGTACAGGTTGTAGATACTCTGGCTGGTAAACTAGGTAAATTAATCTATATGTTTAGATGGGTTAGCTTTTCTGAAGTTGAAGATGAAAAACTAATTGTTGGAGATGTGTTTATAGGAGGATTCTACTTATATGAAAGTGATTCTCTAACGATGATAATTCCAGAAGACTATTTAATCGTTGAAGTTTATCCACCGCCCGATAAGAAAGATTACAGAGAAGTTACATGGTTTGGGAAAAAGCTATTCCCGGAAAAGACACCGCATATTAAGACTTCTCCTAAGACCGTTATTGAAGAAACTTTAACTGAGGAAACTGAAATCTCTAAGGTTTCTCCAACAATCATTACTTCTGAGAGACCACCTCTATTCGGTGAACTGGGAGCATTCTGGCAATCTATGCTAACATACTCTTTTATCATACTGATACTATTTATAGTAATAATCGCTGTTATACTTCATAGTAAGAGGAAAGAGAGAAGGTTTAACGTGAAAGATGCTGATCAAGTTATCGAAGTACTTAGAGAGATGGGGGGTTCAGCTTTCCAAAAACAGATAGTTGAGAGAACAGGATTCTCTAAAGCAAAGGTAAGCGAGATCTTATCTGCATTAGAGAAGAATGGGGTTATCGAGAAGGTTAAGATAGGGCGTTCACAGCTAATAGTAATGAAGAAGATGAAGCAGTAACACTCTATACATTAAGCTATCAATTTACTCTCTAAATAAATCTGAAAGATGTTTGTTCTGTGAGATTTATGAAAAACTTAAAGCTTCACTTTAATCTTAAATGAGGGGTGGATTGTTTGCCTAAGCATCCGAGGTCTCCCAGCTCTGCAAAGTATAAGGCTAGAGTCGGTTATGAAGGTGAGTACTATCTTGTCCAGAAGTTTATCTCTGCAGGTGATGGATTCTATGCTGTTAGAACTCCTGGTAGCGGAACTGGGAAAATGGCTAAACCAGACATAATCGCTACGGATGATGGAGAGCTCCTAGCCATTGAAGTAAAATCTACGAGGAAAAAATACGTTATGCTTAATCAAGACCAGGTAAATAGACTCTTAGAGTTCTGTAAAAGGTTTATAGTTAAGTGTCCAAGATGTGGTGAAGAGATTAGAGCTAAGCCAATTCTAGCAGTTAGATTCCTAAATAGAGGATGGAAGTTTATTGAAATCCCCAGAGATTGGAGAGGACCTATTATCGTAAGAGTCGACGAGGCTTCTCCAAAACTTTTACAATCTTCTCCTTCCCACTCTGACGTTGAGGCTGGAAGCTCTTCTCCAAAGAAGAAAGCTCTAAAATGAATTGATTTAGATAATGGCTGAATGTTGGAGCATTTTTAACCCATTTCCTCTCACTAGGCTTTGATAGGTATCCTAGATCTGCAAGATTCTGTAGTAATGTTCCAACAGACCTCCTTTTCTGACGGCTTTCAGAGATGTCTCTTGGAAGAAGATTAACTACGTCTGTTAAAGTGAATACTCTATTCTCTATAGTGGATAGAGAACCCAATACTTGTACAACTTCATCTATAGTTAGTTTCCTAACCTTCCATGAAAGCATCTTTATGATTGGGTTATCAGACTTCACCAATTTTCATTCACCCCTAACCTTCTTAAGTATCATATCAGCTGGAATATCATAGGTTTTATCACACTTTCCACATTTAAATCTAAGCTTCCAGTTCTTAGAAGATAATTCTTCAAGCTCGCTTTCAAAGGGTAGATTCACGATAGTTTGTTCCTTACAGTAGATACAGGTTACTCTAGCCTTCTTACCCTCAGCTGTAGTCTTTAATTCTACTGTAGCCCCTTCTGGAGAGATAGCTGTTAGAATGCTCCGAGCTTCAATTTTCTTATCTTCTACTGGTCTAGATACTTCTATCCTACTTTTCTCTTCAATACTTCTTCTGAGAGATGCAATCTCCTCTTCAAGAGCAACCCTTTTCTCACTTAATAGTTTCAATTCCTTCTCTACTCTTTCAAAAACCCATCTTGGAACAAAATCCTTCTTGAGATAAGGCATTACAAGATCTATCAAGGTCTTTCTAACTCTTTCAAGGAAGTAGGGTTCAAGGGGCTTCTGAGCTATTGCTTCACCTTTCTTAATCTTTATCAATTTCTGAATATGCTGTGAAAGTAATTCAAGATCCTCGATGGCTCCTCCTTCAGGATCTTGTAACAACTTTAGGATAGAGTAAGCTGCCGCCATCTCCCCATCAAGTAGGTCGATAAGTGATTCCTTACTCTTAATTTCTCTCTCTAACATCTCTACTTTTCCTAGAAGTTCTCTGTGTCTAGAAAGTATTTCTTTAGTTGATGCTCCAACGCCAATAAGTTCTGATAACTCTTTCTTCAATGTTTCAACCTTCTCTTCTAAATCCTCTAACTCATTCCTCTTCTCTTGAAGTAAACGATTCACTTCATTTATATCAAACTTTATGTTCATTAATTCTTCTATTTCCCTCCTTAACCTATCTACTTCTTCTCGGTATCTAGAAAGCTCAGAGAGAATGCTATCTCTTTCAGTAGATAACCTTTCAATATCATTCTTTAGATTTTTTAATCCATCTATAAGCCTGTATTCTTCTTTTAAGAGGTTATCTAAGTTTTCTCTTTCTTGAATTATCTTCTGGAGAGACTCTCTAGCTTCTAATAGTTCTCTATTTATTTTATCTAATTCTAGAGATAGGTCTTCGTATTTAGAGACATATGAGATTATCTTATCAGCATCATATTTTTGGTTTCTAAGATTCTTCAAGAATTTTGTGGCCCTATCCAAGTCTTCTAAGTCTAGACCATTCTTTTTTAATTCTTCAATGATAGAGATTATGTTCTTTGTTGTTTCAAGTGTGATATTGTACTGCTCCATGTATAGTTTTAAGTCTTCTTCTATCTTCTTCCTCTTTTCTATTAGCTGCTGGATAGCATACCTAGTTTTTACTTCTTCTCTGCTTAGTTTCTCGTAATCTCTAACTAGTGTAGTATATGTCTTATGATGTTCTTTCTCTAACTTCCTTAATCTAAGAGCATGATTAATGTATCTCTGAAGAGTCTTCTTATCCCATCCTAGACTATCTAGCAACTCTACTAACTCTTTCATCCTATCTTCAGATAAGAATAATTCAGGCTTTCTAGCTTCAGGAATAGCTATAACTACATCAAATTCTTCATTGAGCGTTTTACTTTCCTCTACTTCCTTCTCCTGCTTCTGCTCTGTCAAAATTAGACTCAAATATATGTTTTCTCCGTGGGATTTATATGTTATTCCTTGCTTAGACTCCTTCTTATCATAGGTATCTCTCCGTATTATTGGAAGATTACACTATAGTTTCAAGTAGGCTTTGATAGACTTTTTGTTCTTGCCATTTATCTGTTTAAGTTCTAGTTCTAGGTTTTCTAAATCCAGTTATTCTTGATGGTCTTGACCGTCTTTCCCCATATCCTACCTGTCTTTCAGATAGATTATTCTCTGTATTTACTTCATTCAACTCTACGCTAGAAGTTTCTATAGTCCCGAATCTTCCTAAGTTTAACTGCATTCTACCTCTAAAGAGTTTAATGAACCCATTTACGATTCTTACTACATCTCCTTCATTTACCTTATCTACTTTATCATCCCACAGCACTAGGTTTATTGCTCCAGTCTCATCAGCTATCAATGCTTCACTTAATCTATGTTCCGTCCTATCGTACTGCGATGAAACAATTCTTTCAGGCGATTTACTTACCACTTTCGCAACAAGATTTACACCACGTGAACGTGGTGTAAGCTCTCCTATCTTAACCAAGTTTTCTACCATTCTTAACTCCTCGATTAATTGGCTATACTTGTTTTAGAGAATATTTAAGTATTTTGGTTTTTAACGGATCACACAAATCTTTTTCAATTATTCTCTCTCATCCTGTATGCTTTTCCTCTATTTTTGGAATGTCTTCAAAATCCTAGGATTCAATCTTCTGGTTATACTTAGAGATCTGCTTTGCATGGCTGTATAATGCCATGGCAAGGTATAGATATACCCATAGCCAGATTAATTCAAGTGGATGACCCTCCCAGATTAATCCTAGTAATTCTAGATAGTAATAAGAAATTTCTACTATGCCAAGGAGGATAAAGCTTATTGAGATTAGCATCCACGATATCCATATTCGCCCTCCAAAGAATATTACTGCACCCATTATGGCTAGGATGATTAACACTGAATCAAATATTGGATAAATGATTGCTAGTACTGCTTCAATAAGATTGTTACTTGACATTAAAGCTTCAGGGATTACCAATAAGCTTGTAACTATTACTACGATTAACCCTGCTGTAAATGATATTGAGATGACCCTCCCATTGAATGCATCTTTAAAGACGTTTAGGTAAGAGATTAAACCAAGATATAATGGTGGATAACCCAAGACATAGAAGATGTCTGCAGCTGATGGAAACGGTACTTCTACTCCGTATACAAGTACGTAAATCGCCCAGGCAACTTCTCCCAAGAACCAGAATAGTAATCCTAAGAAGAAAGTAAACATAGAGTAGCCTATTATACTCTTTAACCCATAATTCTTCATAGCTGTATAAGCAGATAAGGCTGGTATGAGAGCATATACTGGAAAGATAATATTTGAAGCAGTTACTATGAATTCTCTATTAAAGTATCCGTAGACATAGATTACGAGAGAGGCGAATGCCAAGACAATACACAGAAGGTAGAATTTCTGTAGCTCCAGCATTACATTCTTGAGATAGCTGAACCTCTAAGATAAACTTTGTCTCTAATACTCTAAGTTGAATCGAGGGTTTCAACAATAATATATTCTCAGATAGTGCATGATATCAAAGTATAACGATTTACTATGGATTGGTAATATGTTTGTTTACGTTATCATACGCGTGGTGTCTGGGTAAGCATTTTATCAACGTCCATCCTTATATAAGACCAGCTTTTTAGTATGTCTTGGTATGCATCCATGGAGAAGATAGGGTTCTTGAAAGAAATTGTTTTTGAGAAGATTGGCAGGATCCATTCCGTTGATGAGGTTGAAGAAATTGGCGATAAGGTTAAGGTTAAAGCTAGTGAAAGAGAGTAACAGCGTAGAAGTTACAGCGTTGGTTAACAGCGGGTTTGAAACACTTGAACCAGAGATACTTGTACCATCAGATATTGCGAGAAACCTATCCCTGTATCCTCAACTCCCACAAGGAGCAATGGTAAAAGAGTATAAGCTTGCAGATGGTAGTTCTTCAAAACTCATAAAGATATCGAAGATAATCTCCGTCTACGCTGTAGAAGAAGACAGAATGATAGGTCCAGTTGAGTCTTCATTGACTATAGCTGAGAAAGCTGAAGAACCTCTTATCAGTGATAAACTCGCCGGTAAGCTGGGAATCGTTGCTTTAGATTTCGGGGAGGGACTTTGGTGTTTTAAAGACGAAATTGGCAGAGTTACGAGGAAGTCGAGATGATACTCCAGTATAGTTATTTCTTACGATTTTTAGAAATATTTTAAGCTCCACAAACTATTAGCTCATAGAATATGGTGCATCATCCATGCTTGAAGATATAGCCACAGCAAGCGATGATGCATTGCATATAACGTTAATAATTTTCCACTTCATTTTGAATTAAATGTTCAGAGTCAACCTATAAGCATTCTACTTATTTTTGGTACTGGCCTTGGAGGCATCATACGGCAGGAGTTGTTTAAACGCCTAGCACTCCTCAAGAATATCTGTGCATAGTTGATGAAGATCAACAGTATCCGTAGGTATTAGAGAGGGCTTAGATTAGAGTATAGACATGAGAAGTTCTTCAGACATATCAAGGAGAAGATGATAATATTCCACCATAAGCTATGCGACAGAAACAATATACAGAAAGTCATAACCTCAAATTATCCCTAAACCTATCCACAATATACTACAGAGCCACAGTAATAGGAAAGTGAGTGAAAACTATTATTCTGACGCTGACATCATACTGTCTAGATTCTATTCTCTGATAACTGCCTTCAGTGTTTCTATAGTTTTTTCTATCCCCATATCCCATAGATATGGCCCTAGTCTCGGACCATAATCTCTTCCTAAGAATATCTGGTAGAGTTTCTTAAAGAATTCTGGTGGATTGATACTATGCTTTCTAGCTAATGTGAAGATTGTATTTTGTATTTCATTGGGTGATCTTGCTTGGGAGATGGCATCAATTAGTTCTAGGATTGCTTTTCTCTCCATGCTGGTTAGAGTAATTGGTTCCTTCTTAACTACTCCAAAATCTCTAGCATAATTCATTGCTAACCTGATCTTCTTAAGCTCTCTCTCCTCTATCCTATAACCATATTTGGAAAGCCTACTAATAATGAATTCTTCTTTCTTGTCTTCAGGGGCAACTAGTGATAAGTCAACTATAAGCGAGTAGGGGATATGTGCTGAAGGCTTAGAAGGTGGTTTAAGAAGATTAGAGTATAGGTAAAGTCCTTTAAGCTTCTCTCTCTCCATTAAGTTATCTATCTTTACTTTATCGAAGTATACGTCTTCGAGATAATCTAGTTCATCCATCATTCTAGGTATCGTCTCGTAGGAGATAATCCTCGTACCTACAACTCTCTTAAAGAAGAGGAGGAGAAGACTTTGAGGTAGACCATACTTATACCATTCCTGGGGAGTGAAGACGTTTCCTGCAGACTTAGATATCTTTCTACCTGATTTATCTAGAAATAACTCATATCTAATATGCGTTGGAGGTTCATATCCTAGAATATTCTTTGAAACCCAATCATTCACTTTAACGGAGTCTGCTATATCTTTACCATACGCTTCAAACCTAATATCTAGAGCTAACCATCTTGCAGCAAACTCTGTCTTCCATGCAAGTTTACCATCATCTCTCTTAATATCTGCTACACCTTCATATCCGCATCCATTATACCATTTACCTTTAATCTCAACACCATTACATTTATAATATACAACTCTTTTCTCAGGATCATATTTGTATGATTGAGTAGTGTATATTCTTCCACAGTTTCTACAGATAGCAAAGTATGGTAAAACTTTAAGATATTTCTCCTGCCCCGTGAATTCAGCTATAATCCTGCCTATCTTATCTGAGTTTAATAGTATCTTGTGGATGGCTTCTGATAGGATTCCAGTAGCGTAAGCTTCTCTACCAGACTTGAATACATATTCAACGCCTGCGTAGTCTAATGCTTCTCTAAGCATTCCACTTGTATGCTCTGAAAATGAACCATGGCATCCGAATGGGTCAGGTATACTTGAAACAGGCATCAATAAGTATTCTTCAAGATTTTTTGGGAATCCCGCAGGCACTCTTCTTAAACCATCCATATCATCTGTGAAAGCAATCGATTCGGCTTTGTACCCCATCTCTCTCAAGGCCATTACTATTCCATAAGCTCTTACAGCATCAGCCATACTACCTATGTGGGGTATACCTGAAGCTCCGAGACCACTCTCAGTCCTAATGATATCTAAACTTCTACCTAGCGCTTCCTCCCTCTTAATCAACTCATATGCAATCTTATCTATCCATGTACCATGCCCTATTACTGGTGGATTTAAACTAGCTTTACTACCTCTTGTATTGATTCCACCTAATCTTTCACCCATCTTATTCTATAAAAATTTGTTTCTACTTGTTCTTATGTTTACTTAATCCGCTTACCGTAAACGCATCTTGAGGCTTCATCATATTCTACTAGGAATCCTGCTTGCCTCATCCTTTCTATTACTCCTCTCCATATCTTCTTTCCAGAATGTACTCCGGGCTGCCCAACATAATGGACTATCCTTCCATTAGGCTTTAATGCTCTAGCAAGCTTAAGGTAGAATTCAAGACTATATAATTCTCCTGCAATAGATATTCTCGGAGGGTCATGTATAACTATATCAAAGTATTCTGAATATTCTTCAATACCTTCTACTACGTCTCCATGATATATCTCTATCTTTTCATCTTCCAACCATTTAGACCAAGGATTTAAAGTTGCTATACTTAATACATTTTCATCAACTTCAAATGTTACTATTCTGCATGCACCTTTTCTCAAGGATTCTATAGCAGTATATCCTAGACCCATACATGTATCAAGAACTCTACAGCATTTGAGACGCCCTAGTAGTGATATCTTCATCTTTGCGTCAATATCGGGGGTAACATCTCTGATTCTATGCATGTGTATCCCATCTATTTCTAGTGTTGGTGGATGAAGCCATTTTACGAAGACAAGCTTATAGAAGTGTTTTTCAGCGATATGTATTGGTAAGAGCTCCCCACCTTCAATGTAGTATATATCCCTCTCCCTATCAGCAATCTTCTCAAGCTTACTCCATTCTATAAGCTCTCCTCTAACCTCTATACCTTCACTTGTTAACTTACAGATTTCTCTAGATAATCCCAAGTCTAGAGAAACTTCTATAGATTTAGCTTTACAATCCTTAGCTTTAAGAATCTCTGAAATTACAGGATAACACAAAGTGGGCTTACCAGCCCAGTGAAACCTGACTAGTCTAAGGCTACTCTTCGTCAAGGCATCCTCCATTTTACAGTATCCCCTTAAGCTTAATTATTTATTATCTCCAGCAATGATTATTTAATAGATGAGGAGGGGTATCATTATTTCAAAGATTGACCCTGTATCGATGGGTGTTGCTCAGATTCTAATAGAGTCATTTGATTTCAAGCTTAATGGAGGAGTCTATAGGAGGGGAGATATTGAGATACACTTCATAGATGAGAAGCATATTTACGCTGAAATGATCGGGGAGAAGCTTGGAATAGACCTAGCAGTATTTCCATCATCTCATAAATCTGAGAAAGGCATACAAGCTTTTCTCACCCACCCCGTTGGAAATTGGAAAGATGAGGCCCTCTATGGTGGAATACCTAGGAAACTCTCTAAGACTAGCGGTTTAATGCTTAGAAACTCTCTACAAACTCTAATGGAAGAGGCAGATAGACTCCATATATATGGGTGGGATGTGAGACTTGAAGTTACACATCATGGTCCATACACAGAGACCCCATCCGTCTTTATAGAAGTAGGTGGAGGCGATGATTTCAATCTAACTAGGAGGGAACTAGAGGTTGTGGCCACTGCAACATATAAAGCTGCTACCACAGATATACGTAAGGATGTGGAAGTAGCTGTAGGGTTTGGAGGAGGCCACTACGCTCCCACATTTACAAAGCTTGTAGCTAGTGGTGAGTATATCATAGGCCATATGTGCCCAAAGTATGCTCTACCTATAGATGAAGTAATGGTTAAGGAGGCAGTAGAGAAGAACGTGGAAAAAACAACATACGCGTTAATAGATTGGAAGGGAGTATCATCGGATCATAGAAGAGAACTCCTCATCATGCTTAAAAGACATGATTTAGAGATAACTAAGGTTTAATATCTAGATTACCTGATCCTGATTTAAAACAATGCTTTTAAATAAAAGCTATGAATTCTTCATATTGGGATGCAGCTTCCTTCAGAAATAGAAGCTAGATACGTTCTCCCTGCTCTTAGAGCATTAGTAGCTAAGAAGCTTGTCTTAGAGAAGGGGTATACTCAAGAGAAGGCTGCTAGAGCTGTTGGTGTAACACAAGCAGCTATCAGTAATTATATTAGAGGTGTTAGAGGGTTCAGGATATACTGGGAGAACAACCCAATAGTTCTTAAGTATGTTGATAAGATTGTAGAGTTAATAGTAGGTAAGAGCGACCCCAAAGAGATAACCAGAGAATTCAATCAGATGTTAACAGAATTAAGGAAAGCCGGCGTTCTTTGTAGACTGCATAAGAATGTTGAACCATTCGTAGATATAGATGAATGTAATGTGTGCTTTGAATAGCCCTGGTGGATCTAGATGGTTAGGATAACTGTTAAAGCCTTTGCAACTATTAGGGAAGCTATAGGAGAATTTGGAAAAATATCACTTGAGTTTCCAGAACAAGTAACAGTGAAGAACTTAATAGAAGTTTTATCTAAGAATTTCGGTGAAAGATTTAATTCAGAAGTTCTAGATGATAATGGGCTGCCTAAGAAGACTATAAAGATATTTGTAAATGGTAGGGATATAGAATTCCTAGATGGGTTATCTACAATTCTTAAGGATGAAGATGAAGTAGCATTAATTCCACCTATAGCTGGTGGATAAACCTATCTTCAAAGAATAGATTATATGAAGAAAAACTACGGTGGACCCTCTTACATTTAATTTAACCCTGGCATGACACTGATTTCTCCGCTTCTCTACATGAGCTTTAATCATGACTCATATCTTAGCATAATAGAAGAATTATTCATGGGAGTCGTGATGTCTTCTAAAATAATCGAATCCCAGTAAGATTTAGAGGCTGCTCCTCTAATTACGGCATCTACTGTTTCTCATCCGAAATTAGATGGAAGATGTATTCTGAAATATAATTTTAAATTATCTTAATTTGTTGATTCTTCTGGTTTTCTATGAAAGCTCTTAGTATGAGGGAAATTGAAAGATATGATAGGCAGATAAGAATCCGTGAACTGGGTGTGGAGGGACAGCTTAAGCTCAAAAATTCTAGAGTTCTAGTAGCTGGAGTTGGTGGATTAGGAGGTATCGCTACAATGTATCTAGCTGCTGCTGGAGTTGGATTTATTAGAATAGTAGATGAAGGAGTGCTAGAATTAAATAACTTGAATCGTCAAATACCATACTCTGAGAAGGATCTTGGAAGGCTTAAAGTCGAAGCTGCTGCTGAAAGACTCAAGTCTCTTAATTCAGATATCACCATCGAACCTATCCCAGAGAAGATTACTTCTGAAAATGTAGATGAGTTACTAAGAGATATAGACTTAGTTATTGATGGATTGGATAATTTCAAAACAAGATTAATAATTAACGATAAATGTATCGAGTATAGAATACCATTCATCCATGGAGCAATATATTCTTTTGAAGGTAGATTAATGACGGTTATCCCTGGAAGGAGTCCATGTCTCCGATGCTTGATACCTTCAGCTCCACCAGAATATGATACTATACCCGTTATAGGTCCTATACCTGGAGTAATAGGGTGCCTTGAAGCTCTTGAAGCAGTAAAGATAATTACAGGTGTAGGTAAACCATTCACTGATAGTATACTGATATTTGATGGACTGAATCTTGAATTTACATCTATACCTATATCTAGGTCTCCTAGATGCCCAGCATGTTCTATTCTTACCGACTAGAAAAAAGGGAGGGTTAAGGTTAGATTATTCCAAGTTGTTTGAGACGTTCTTCCGGTATAGTTCCATCTATGTTCCATCCATGCTTCTTATAGTATTCATCTAGAAGCTTGTTCAATGTTGCTTCATCTATTACATGACCTTTTGATGGGCCACTAGGAGATGGCTCAGTCATGAACCTCTTCGGAAGCCTATCATCTTTTCTGGATAGACCATGTAGTTGGTTAAAGTATCTTTCCTGAGTCCAGATCCTCTCACCTATGTCTAGAACATCATCTGTACTTATATCCCATCCAGTGTAAGCCGAGAATAAGGCTGCGTAATCTTCAAGTCCAAGAGCGAATGTACTGAATTTACATAGATCAAGGCTATCTACGAATGCGAATAGCCTCTCCAATAAATGTACGAGTTCTACTTTATTCTCTACTGCAAGCGGGTCAGTCTTGTATGGTATCCCTAGAATCTCAGAAGCAGGCGTATAAGCTCTTAAGTGACATGCACCTCTATTTGAAACCGCGTATCCCAGTGCAAACCCCTTCAAACCCCTGGGATCATATGCAGGAATACATTGACCTTTAACAGCCATTGCTAAATCTGGGTCTCCAAGTAACTGAGCGGCTTTAGCTCCTCCTTCAGCTAGAGTGTTTCCCAAGTCAGTCTCTCTATATGTAAGCCTCTTAGTGAGTTCTACAAATTTATCTATGTCTCCCCATTTTATACTCTCTTTAATTAGTCCTCTCTCAGAAGCTTCTGCAGCTACAGCGAGTGTAGCTCCAAGCTCTATGGTATCTACCCCATAGAGGTTTGCTAAGTAATTTAGGTAGGAGACTGCTTCAATGTGTCCAACGCCTATCATTGCTCCTAGAGACCATACTGTTTCATATTCGGGGCCCTCGGACTTGTGTTTGAATTTTCCATCAAATACTTGTACTTCTCTTTTACATGCTACTGGGCATGCATGGCATGTAGGTGTATTCTTTAATATCGTACCTCTTAGGTTTTCTCCCGAGATATAATAGGCGAATTCAAACATTGTATCTTTAGCATTCCTAGTAGGCCATGCACCGATCTCATTAACAAGATTAACTAGTACGGATGTTCCATATACGGATAATCCACCTTTCTTAGGCCCAGTAATAGGGCTTTCATTAATCTTCTTTAAAGCCTGCTGTCTTGCTTTCTCAAATTCATCTGGTCTAGCTGGTTTAGGCATATCTTTTTCCTCACCTAGTATTGCTAAACATTTAACCTTCTTCGACCCCATCACTGCTCCCATACCAGTTCTACCCGAGGCTCTGCCCATCGACTGCCTGCCATAGTGCATTATGTTTGCAAAATTCACTTTATTCTCTCCAGCTGGTCCTATACCATAGAATTGTACATCTTCACCGTGCTTCTCCCGTAGCATGCGATATGCTTCTTCAGTTGTCTTACCCCATAGGTTCGAAGCATCCTCGATGGATACTGTCTTATCTTTTACAAGTAGGTAGACTGGTTTATCGCTTGCGCCTGTGAGTACTACTCCATCGAATCCAGCCCATTTTAGTGTTGCGCCAGCCCATCCTCCTGCATGAGCGTCTCCGAAGATGCCTGTAAGAGGCGATCTGGATACTGCGCATATCCTACCACTCATAGGTGTGAGTGTCCCAGTTAGGGGTCCATTCATTATTGCTAGCACATTTTCTGGTGAGAGGGGGTCTTTACCGACAGCATGCTTAAGAATTATTCTACCTCCAAGCCCTCTTCCCCCAATAAACTTCCTAGCTTCTTCTTCATCTACTTCTTGATATTCAACTTTCTTATTCGTTAGGTCTACCCAGGCAATTCTATTTGCATATCCCCCTGCCTTTACCATAACATAGAAAATATGTTGGCCAGGGGATATATTGTTTACTCAATCATTGAGGTCACGGTATTACCCTACCCAAATATCTTCCGACCAGTCTCAGGGCATGTCTTATAATAGGGTATTTCTTCAAGTTTCCTGTGGAATGATTCGCTTCTCAAGGTTTCTATAAACCTCTCTACGCTTTCTTTTGATAACCTATCTTTCCTGACTGCAAAGTCAAAGTATTCTTCTGCTAGTGGGATGAAATCTAATCCATAGAGTTCTGCAACGTATCCTACAGCTATCCCTACATCAGCTCTCCCTTGAGCAACTGCAGAAGCCACGGCTGTATGCGTTTTAACTTCGTAAGTATACCCTCTAATCTTCTTCTCAGGTTCTCCTACTCCAAGTTCTGATAACTTTATGTCTAGAAATGTTCTGACACCTGAGCCTTTTACTCTATTTACAAATATGACGTCTTCTCTTAAGATATCTTCTATTTTCTTGATATTCTTAGGGTTTTCCTTAGCTATTACGAGACCTATTGTTCTTATGTATCCTCTGTAGATCTCCACCTCATTCTCTAAACCCATCTTCCTAGGCATGTGGATATTATATTTACGTGTTTCAGGGTCTAGTAAATGCGTTCCAGCAATATCTGCTTCACCCCTCTTTAATGCTCTCCAACCTGAGAATGAGCCTACATTAACCTGTTTAGCATCCCATAATCCAGCTTCATCTAGAAGAATGCTGAGAGCTGGACAATTACTTCCAACGATAGAGATGCTGGGAATCTTCAATGGTTGGAATAGTTTCACTGCAACTTCTTCATCTTCAGATAGATATTGTTTCTCTTCTTCAATATCTATGAAGCCATCAGCTATTGATAATGTTGTAGCTGCACCAGAATCTCCTAATACTGGGTAGGCTATGAGCCCCTCCGCTGAGCTTAATACCTGGACTGGGATGAGATGTCTTCTACCTTTTCCCGTCTCAATTCTTATAGGTATCTTTGCTTTAACAATATTTTCTTCTCCAAAACTCTGCATCCCCATCATCTTCATAATGATAGGTTTAGCTAGAACCATGAATACCATCATAGCTGAGAGGGGGAATCCAGGTAAACCTATCAGTAGCTTATTATCTTCTGTAGCAGCTATAACGGTAGGTTTACCTGGCTTAATCTTTAACCCATGTATGAGTACTCCTCCAAGTTCTTCGAATACTCTATAGATTATATCTCCAAACCCAGCCGAAGTACTACCTGAAGTTACAATTATATCGTATTTTTCTAATGCTTTTTCGATGGATTTCTTGATAACTATATAGTTGTCAGGTAAGATACCGTGGAAATCAACTTTTACACCTAAATCTTTCAACATTGCTGATATAGCATGACTGTTAACATCATATATTTTGCCTGGCTTGAGCTTCTCTGATATGGGAATTAACTCATTACCTGTTGAGAATATAGCTACTCTAGGTGTAGCATAGACTTTAACCTCACTGCATCCCACAGCTGCTAGAGCACCCATCTCCCTAGGACCTATTCTTCTACCTCTCCTCAATATCAAGTCTCCAATAGATGCATCAGACCCTGTTTGCGCAATATTCTCCCCTGGAGATACACCTCTATAAACCAGTATGTCTCCGTCTTCAGTTTTAGTATACTCTACCATGACTACAGCATCTGCTCCACGAGGTATCGGTGCACCTGTAGATATCTCTACGCATGTTCCCCTATAAATCTCTATATTTGGTATGTCTCCGACCTCAACTTTACCTAATAGTTTTAGCTTAGCAGGGTTTGCTTCATCAGCATTGTATGTGTCTTCAGCTATAACTGCATACCCATCTACTGTACTCCTATCAAATGGTGGGGAGTCAACACGTGCATAAACATCTTCTGCAAGGATACGACCGTAAGCATGGTGTAGTGGGACAGACTCTATACCTAGAGGTTTAATCCCTCCCATTTTTTCATCAATAATTCTAAGAGCTTCTTCGAGAGATACAAGTTTATGGAAAACTAACGCCATCCTATTCACCTTTAAAGTATCTTAAAAGGTTAATATTTCTATATCCTAAATAATCTTTTTTACACCCTAATTAAGTTTGGTTGCCATGTATTACTGGATCGAATAATTCTACTTCTACTTCTTCTCCTTCATCGTATCCTTCTAGGTTTTCAGGGATAACTAATAATCCATTAGCTTCTGTTAATGTTGAGATTAACCCTGACCCAGTCAATCTTAATGGTTCAACAATATAGCTATCTCCATACTTTACTAATCTTACTCTAACGTAGCTCCTCATGCCTGAGAGTGATGCTACCCGTCTTTTAAGTCTTCCAACAATCTTCGGGGATGGCTCACTTCTGGTACCTAGCAGCGCTTCTATAGTTGGTTTCACGAATAGGTTAAAACCTATTAAAGCTGCCACTGGGAAGCCTGAGAGCATGAATACAAGCTTATCTCTAACTAATCCAAAGCCAGTGGGTTTACCAGGTCTCATAGCCAACCCGTGTACCAATACTTTCCCGATGAGATTGACAGCTAAGAATACTAAATCTCTTCTACCTATGCTTGTCCCACCAGTAGTTATTAAAGCATCACAATTCTTTAAGCCATCTTCAATCTTCTCTGATATTAATTCAACATCATCTTCAACTGTACCTAGGTCTACTGGTTCTCCTCCACATGAACTAATCAGCGCTTTCAACATAATCTTTGAGCTATTAACTATTTTCCCAGGCTTAAGTTCTGAACCTAGCTCAACAAGTTCACTTCCAGTAGAAAGTATTCCTATTCTAGGTTTTGAGAAAACCTTTACATGGCTAATATTGAGGGATGCTAGAGCACCTATATGCCAAGGCTTAATCCTCGTACCACGCTTCACTACTAGTTCTCCCATCTTAAAGTCTTCCCCTTTTCTTGATACATTCTGGAAAGGATGAACCTGTTTATACACTTCTACTAATCCTGGTTTAATCTCCTTGGTATCCTCCGCCATTATTACAGCATTAGCATTAAGAGGCAGTGGAGCGCCAGTTGCCACTTCTACTGCTTCACCTTTATCAATCCTGAGGGAGCCCGGCTCATCTCCAGGCATTAGAGAGCCTACAATCTTTAACTCTATCGGATTAGATGGAGAAGCACTGAATGTATCTTCAGCTATGACTGCATATCCATCTACAGCGCTACGGTCAAAAGACGGGATATCGAATGGAGCATAGATATCTTCTCCACAAACTCTACCATGCGATTCTAGTAATGGAAGAACTTCAGTATCTTTCTTTTCCTGCTTCTCTAGTACCTCTCTTAATATTTGGAGAGCTTTCTCAACGCTTGTTAATCTCTTAAATCCCTCCATCTCCAACTTCATTGCTTCATCTACCCTAGGTTTCATAGTTCTAAGTTAAAAAATTTCACAGTAATATCAATAGTCCTTATAACTAGAAAAGATATAATATTGAAATGTAGCCTCTAGATAATATTATGTGGGGAGAGATTGAAGAGATTCAATCTAATTGTTACAACTTTTAGGAGGCAGGAAGCTATTGCAGCTTCTGAGCTTAGAGACCTTCTGACGTATCTAGGGGATAAAGAACCTGAAGTTGAGATGACTAAGATTTCAGGTCTTATAACAGCTTCAACAAGCCTAGACCCATTCTACGTTATAGAGAAGGTTAGGGAGATATTATCGAGTGAGCCTTGGAGGATTAGCAGTCTTCTAAGATTTATACCAGTTGAAGAAGTTGTCTCAACTAAAATTGAGGATATTGCAGAAGCAGCTGGTAAACTATCTAGTAAGATTCCTAGAGAATCTTCTTTCAGGATAACAGTCGAGAAGAGACATACATCTCTCTCAAGCCAAGATATTATAAAAGCCGTGGCAGAAAAAATCGAGAGGAGAGTAGACCTTAAGAATCCAGATTACATTGTATTGATAGAAGTCTTGGGCGGAGTAACAGGGGTCTCAGTGATAAAACCCGAGCAGATAGTAAGTTCGATGAAGCATGAAAAATCAGAGCATATTTAGCAAATTAATCACATATGTTCATGTGGCCAGAATAAAGTTCAACTACTTTTCATTTATGAGGGTGATGTATAGATGCAAGCTACATTAAATGATACTATGATAGATTTTCGGGGAACCTACCTGTATTACTTCTTGAGACCACATGATTTTAGATGGCCACTTCTGACGATTGATATCTTACAGTACTAGAAAATATGCTTCATAGGAATTTAACTCATAAAATTTTACCTGAGATACTCCTATATATTTGGGAGGAGAAAAATAGTTGGATGATGGAGGAATTTAGGAAGAAGCTTGGAGAAGCAAGTACTTTCGGAGAGATATTTGAGCTTGTAAAGAAAGCGGTAAAGAAAACTATTGGGCTTCATAGAGCTGGTTTAGAACTAGTCTTAATGGACCTACCAAATAATATAGGTGCAATGCATGAAGTTGGAAGCAACGTGATTATAATGAATGAAGCTCTACTAGAAGCATTTCTCCAGATCGCTAGGAACAAGATTGAAGTAAACTCATATGTTTTCGTTATTCTTCTCCACGAATACCTTCATAGCTTAGGATACGTAGATGAAGAAGAAGTAAGAGTATTAGTTAAGAGAATAGTAACAGAAGTGTTAGGTGAAGATCATATAACATACCATCTTGCTACAAACTCATTGTTTGAATTATATCCTGAATTACAGATGATTGGACCTGGAAGAATAGGGAGAGATACGAAAATCGTTAAGGACTTTGATAGAGAAAGCACACACTATATTGGCTGAAACCTTATATTGTATTAGAACTAGATTGTTGGAGACCCTCGGATGCTCTTTATCTCAATGTATCTCTTAGCTATTTTTAATGCTTTTTCAACTACTTTCATTGAGTCTTCTCCGAAGACATAGGTATTAGGTTCTAGTCCATAGCCTCCTCTATCAAATACTACATCTAGGCTGCCTGCTTTCTTAAACTCCTCCGATATAGATTCTATAACTAGTTCTTCCATGTCTCTACCTACAATAATATTTTTCTCCGTCTCTGAATATCTTAAACCAAGAGATCTTACTGCTTCTTCAACGACTTCATCAAACTTTAGGTTTATCACTGAATTCACATTATGTGAGTACTTCTTCACTGTCAATAGTACTCTTGCTAGATGTCTAGACCCCCCGAATTCAGGTCTACTAACAGCCTTAGGTCTATCACGTAGCACTACTATCCTTCCAGGGATGCCTGCAATATCTTCTATTGTCTTAGCATCTTTAACTGATTCAACAATGTTTACAGCTACTTGAGGCATTACATTTACAAAATATCTTGCTTCTTCAATCATCTTTACAGCTCTCTCTAATCTAGCAAGTACTTGGGCTCTCTCAGTATCTTGGAGCTCTATCTTCTTTAAACAGATCTCACAAGTAGAAAGTTGAGGATACATCTCTCTATGATAATTGCAGAAGACGCCTCTAGATAGTGAATCTAACCAGAAAGAATACAGTGTTAGAGTAGCTCTAACTGGATCATGGGGAATATCTCTAGTGATTAGTTTAGTTAAAGAAGTTATTTCATCCACGCTTAACCCCATATCTACTAGTGATTTAACATATGTATCCTTAGGTTTCGAAAGGATCTGACTTATAGCAGACTGGGATAAACCTAGGATAGATGCAATCTTTAGTTGGCTATACCCTGTAGAATAAAGTTCATAAGCTACCAATCCCCTGATAGCAGGTAAGAAGGTCTTAGCCATCATCTCACATGGAGGCATCATCTCCCTCCACCACCCACTAGATAAGACATACTTCCTTTTATTTTGAATTAAAGTTGGAGTATGAGAAGGTAATGTTGGGTACGCTGTAGAAATAAAAAACTTAAGTAAAAGTTGGGATAGTCATTGTTGAAGAAATGACAAAGAAACAAGAAAATTCTAATGAAAGAAACTGTAAAACTGTAGCAATAAGTATAGGTGTAGTTTCTGGAATAATCGCCTCTCTTTGTTGTTTAGGACCAGTTTTCATTATTCTACTAGGGCTAAGCAGCCTCAGCGTAGCCATCAGTATAACCCAGTATAATCCATACTTTCTCATATTAAGCTTCATCTTTATGGCTGGTGCAATCTGGGTTTACTTAAGAAAAAAGAATCAAGGATGCTGTAATCTTAATGTAATAAAGAAAAATAGGAACTTCATATCTTTAGCAGCTATAACGATGGTTCTCTTCTATGTAGTAGCTCTTTACGTTTTATTGCCAGCCATTACCCCTCACATCTATGGTATCGCCAGTAAAAATGTAGGAATACAAACTTCAGAAAAACTCAGACAAGTTACCTTAGAGATATATGGAATAACGTGTCCTAGCTGTGTTAATGCAATAGAATCATTATTAAAGCAGAAAGAAGGCGTAGTCAACGCAAGCTTTAACTATTTTCAGGGTATTGGTGAGGTAGTTTATGATCCATCAAAGATAACCATTGATGACATAGTAAAATCTATCCAGCCCTACAGGGTAACGTTAATCGAAGATAAGGAGTTTAGCAGAAGGCAAGAGACAGCTATTCAAAGCTTTGTCCAGGCACTACCGCAAGCAACATATACAATCACTGAAACCAGCGTAAAAACAGATTCCATGACCACAACGGTAGCTACCGAGACTAGTACAAAGTTTCCAAAAGCACCCAGCTTCCAGCTTAGAGAATATGGCTCAGACAGGATTGTAATGCTAGAAGACTTTAAAGGCAAGCCAGTATTCCTAGAATTCTTCTCACCATACTGTCCAGTCTGCTTGTCCATGATACCTAAAGTCGAGCAGCTATACGAGAAGTATAGAGATAAAATAGTATTCGTAATAATATCTTACGGTGATGTGGGAGAGGTGAAAGACATTTATGGGATTAAACCGATAATACTTGTAGATGATGGGAAAGTATTCGCGAAGTATGGTGTGAGAAGTGTGCCGAAATTCTATATACTCGATAGAGAGCACAGGATTATATGGAGTGGAGCTGGGAAAATGGATATCGAAGAGCTTGAGTTAGCTCTTAGAAGCATCTTTAAAACTGAGTAGCACTTCCTATACATGTCCTTGATATCTCTTTTCTATCCCCCTAAGCCTAGGAAAAGGTAAAAAGACTTCAAGCAATCCATAAAATCTACATACATGTGAGGTATAGACTATGAAATATTCTGAAGCAAACTCTTTCGGAATGAAGCTGAGTTGTAAGCTAGCAAGACCTCACGGCATTATTTATGGCCCACGGCGGGTCATATGGCTTGAAGCGAAAGTCGTAAACCCCCCTTTCTTCTCTAAGTATATTACTTAAATAATGCTGGTCCTTTTTGATGGGATGATTGAAGGAGGTTTCGTAGCGGGGTGAAGCATAAGCCACCGAAGGATAGGAAGTTCGGTAAGGGAGTTGTGAAGTGTAAGAGGTGCGGAACGACTGTAGGAGTTATTCGAAAGTATAAACTCTATCTATGTAGGAGATGTTTCAATGAGGTAGCACCAAGCTTAGGCTTCAAAGTCTATGAATAAACTTTGCATACTATAACTGGCTCAAAGTAAGCATTAAAGACCTACCATCTATGTAATAGGTATGTCTAGAGTTTTAGGCAAGCTCCCTACTGAGGAAGAATTTAACTAGAGTGAGCTCAACAATATCCTGTATTTCTTCAACATGAGGTATCCTCTCAGAACCAAATTTTTCAGCTATTATCTTTAGAATATAGTCGACGACTTGTTTTAATGTTACCTCGTCATACATATTTACATGGACCATTGCTTTCCTTACTGCTTCTCTTATCCTATTCTCATCGAAATCAACTACTCTCCCATCCCTCTTAATGACCTTTCGAACGGGATAAACGTTATACTCCATTTCTTAGACTCTCTCTTTTAAATACTATAGAACCTCATCCAAATCAAACTCAAAAATCCTCATCTCCTGAACAACCCCCCTGCTTTCAAGAGCATCCCTAACAAACCTTTTAATCTCCCTTCTAATACTCATCCAATGTATAGTATTCATCTAGGGATTTCTAGCTATAATACTTGATAGAATCCTTCAGCTTACATCTTTACTCCAGCACTTATCCTATTGTATCTGACTGTTGTATGCTCTATTTTCAGTCTAGAGTGTAAAGAATTTATCCGTCTAGGAGTATGTCTGTATTGTGTTTGAAGGATTCTTAGTATTGATTTGTGTGTATGGTGGTTTAGTGGGTGTTGTAGAGTCTAGCCATCCAATAGATACTGGTATGTTGGAGGTTTTCAAGCAGATGGCAGGCATAGCGAGATCCTTCAAGGAATATAGTGGAGAAGTAGAAGGAGGTGTTACAGAGGATGGCTAGAAGAGTCTTTGTTGATACTAAATGGAGGTCTAGGAAGAATAGAGACTCAAAGATGCATGTATGCTACGACCCACAGAATAATATCTTCTTTGAAGTCAATGAACTCACCGAACTCAAGGATTATGATGAGATATATCTTGATTCATCACTATTCCCGAACATGTGGCAGCAGCTAAGAGAATT
>Ga0272449_1001719_pt1 | contig 21832 bp, 20 predicted proteins | sample YNPCB0241_FD_198679 | JGI IMG/M metagenome (GOLD analysis project Ga0272449, IMG submission 198679) | Hot spring sediment microbial communities from Yellowstone National Park, WY, United States - YNP-CB-024-1 | ecosystem: Environmental > Aquatic > Thermal springs > Hot (42-90C) > Sediment... | reverse complement strand
TAAAAACATTTACAGATATCAACAATAGACACTTCAATATAGTTACATTACCAATGCCATTACCCATTTACTACAATAATGATAGACTACCAGCAAGTTATGCAAATTTTTATATTACAAATAACTCGGTTCTTGTACCAACATTTAACTGTAAACAAGATAAAATCGCATTAGAAAAATTAAAAAGCATTTTTAAAGACAAAAAACTAATTGGAATAGACTGTTCAAATATAATTATTGGTCTTGGTGCAATACACTGCCTAACACAACAAATTCCAATACCATAACCAACTATTGCATTTAACTTATGTTTTGCTTATACTCTTAATGAGTATAAAAAATGACAACCTATATTAAACCTTTTTTGTTACCAGTCATCATTGGTTTTATAGTAACCACCGGGTTACTTATCGTAAGAAGTATAGCATTCAAAGTGCTTCATCTATGGTCGGAAAAAACAGAAACAAAATTCGATGACATAATAATAAAATCAACAAAAACCCCATCAATATATTGGTGTATAGCAATCGGTTTTTACATAGCTTTAAGTATCTCAGACATACCTGCAAAATATGCAAACCTTTCAAACAAAATCATAAACGTTATAATAATCTTTTCCATCACCATCGCCACAGCAAACCTTGTTGGCAAAATATACAAAAACTATATCGGTGAATTAAAATTACCTCTACCAGGAACAGGTCTTTTCTATGGTATTTTGAAAGGCACAATTCTTCTCATAGGTTTAGTGATGATTCTAAGTTTTCTTGGCATCTCCATCACACCTATTATTACAGCACTTGGTGTAGGTGGCTTAGCTGTTGCTTTAGCATTACAGGATACCCTGGCTAACCTTTTTGCTGGAATTCATATACTTATAGAAAAATCAATCAGAGTGGGTGATTTTATTAAACTAGAGACAGGACAGGAAGGATTTGTAGAAGACATAACATGGAGAACAACAAGAATAAGAATGCTTCCAAATAATATGGTTATTATCCCCAACAGTAAATTGGCTCAAAGTATAGTAACAAACTACCATCTACCAGATAAAAGAATGTCATGTTTAATACCAGTTAGTGTAAGCTATAATTCAGATCCCGAACACGTGGAAAAGGTACTGTTAGACATTGCTATGAAAGCTATAGAAGACATTCCAGGTTTACTTCACGAACCTAAACCTACTGTTAGGTTTATTCCAGGTTTTGGCAATAGTTCTCTTGACTTTACATTGGTTCTTTATGTTCGAGAATTTACTGACCAATTTCTTGTACAACATGAGATTAGAAAAAGAATTTTCAAAAGATTTAAAGAAGAGAATATTGAAATACCTTACCCTGTTCAACGTATTTATTTACACAAAGATTAACAAATATGAAAAATAAAGAAATTGCAAAAATCTTCGAAGACTTAAGCGACATGCTCGAATTTCTTGGAGAAAACCCCTTTCGTGCAAGAGCATACAAAAGAGCTGCACAAATAATCTATGGCTTGCCCGAAGATATAGAGAAACTGTATAAAACGGGTAAGATTTCAGAGATAAAAGGTATTGGAGAAGGCATAAGTCAAAAAATCGGAGAATATTTGGAAAAAGGTAAAATCTCTGCCTATGAAGAATATAAATCACGCATACCAGAAGGACTATTGGAACTTTTATCAATTCCCTACATAGGTCCTGTTACTTTGAGAACCTTATACGAAAAATTACATATTACCAATTTCGATGAACTAATAAAAGCCTGCGAAGATAAGCTGATAAGAAACCTACCAAATTTTGGCCCTAAAAAAGAAGAAAATATCCTAAAAGGACTATTAAGGTATAAAGAAAAAACCTATAGACATCCTATAGGTTTGATTTACGAAGATATTATAGATCTTTTAAAAGATGTTAAAACAATACATGGGGTAGTAAGAGCAGAAGTGGCAGGAAGTTTTAGGAGGATGAAAGAAACAATAGGAGACATAGATATCCTTGCCACAGGCCACAATAAAACTGAAATAATAAAAAGCTTCACAAAATTACCAATGGTAAAAGAAGTATTGTTAGAAGGTGAAACGAAATGTTCTGTAATTTTAAAATCCGATATCCAAGCTGATTTAAGGGTTGTTGAAGATATATCTTTTGGTGCCTGTTTACAATATTTTACTGGTTCTAAAAACCACAATGTAAAATTAAGAGGTGTAGCTAAAGATAAAGGGCTCAAAATCAATGAGTATGGTATTTTCAAAGATAATGAAATGATTCCTTGTAAGGAGGAAGAAGATGTTTACAAAACTTTAGGATTACCTTGGATTCCTCCAGAATTAAGGGAAGATAATGGAGAGATAGAACTTGCAATGAAGGGCATTGTACCAGAACTAATTGGATACAACGATATAAAAGGTGATGTACATGTCCATTCTACTTACAGTGATGGTGGAGAATCAATAAAAGCAATGGCAGAGTTAGCTATTAGGATGGGATATGAATACATAGTGATAACCGATCATTCACAGAGCCTTAAAATTGCAAAAGGACTTGAAATTGAAAGACTTTTTAAGCAGGCAGAAGAGATAGATAAATTAAACAACGAGCTTAAGCCTTTTAAAATCTTTAAAGGTTCAGAAGTGGATATAAAAAATGATGGTAGCCTTGATTATCCAGATGATGTCCTAAAAACTCTTGATTTTGTAATAGCCTCAATACATTCTGGATTTAAAGAAGATGAAAAAAAGCTTACAAAAAGGATATTATCTGCAATGGAAAACCCATACGTTACCATGATTGCTCACCCAACAGGAAGAATACTTAATACAAGAGAACCATACAATATAAACCTCATAGAAATCAGTAAATTTGCAGAAAAAACTAACACTTATCTTGAAATCAATGCCTATTTCGATAGACTGGACTTAAATGATATAAATGCAAGAATTGCTAAAGAATACGGTGTTAAATTTTGTATAGGAACAGATTCTCATAATACAAGTCAACTAAAGATGATGCTCTATGGCATAGGACAAGCAAGAAGGGCATGGCTATCAAAAGATGATGTAATCAATACAAAAAGCCTTAAAGATTTCACAAAAGTCATAAAATTGAAACGAGAAAAATATGAATAAGATAAAAACCATTGGCGATATCATTTTTGAAAGGCTTTTAGGTACTTTATACAATCTTGTTTCCTTTTTTTATCTTGCTATTGAATCCTTCTTTAGAAATTTTCCTTATGGAATAGGACTTTTTAAAAATATATTTAAAAAACAAATATATTTTACAGGCATACAGGCGATAAATATAACCATTTATGTAGGTCTATTTATGGGCCTTGTAGTTGTTACTCAGATTGCCTCATTTATAACAGGCATTGGCGACCTCTATACAATTAATAAAATTATTATTCTTGGCCTGATAAGAGAAGTAATACCTCTTATTATAGCAATCATAACAATCACAAGAAGTGGAACTGCAATAACATCAGAGCTAAATTTAATGAAAATTAACAATGAAATATTAACTTTAGAAAGTCTTGGCATTAATTATATGTATACTCAGGTTTTTAGTAGAATACTTAGTTTCGCAATTTCCTTAATAGCCCTCACAATAATAGCTTCATTTACATCTATACTAAGTGGGGGTGGGTCACTTTACCTTTTCACAAATATTTCTATAGATGATTTCATGAATAGCTTTTTTAATACACTTAGTCTTTTTGATATAATATTGTTGCTACTAAAATCAACCACCTTTGGTATAGCCATCCCAACTATTTGCTGTTATTTTGGATTATTAATCAGAAAAAGCATGACAGAAATTCCTCAATTAACAACAAAAGCCGTATTAAAGTGTTTTTACTATGTTTTTATTTTAAACATAATACTTGATATATTGGTGTTTATATGGGAATAATTTACGAATTTAAAGACTGTACAATTCATTTTGATGGGAATAAATTACCAACATTAAACTTAAGCATTGAAGAGGGTAATAAAATAGCTCTTATACTTGAAAAAGACATTTATGACATTGCTATACTTTTCTTTTTATTTTTTCTAAAAAATGATTATGAAGGCATTGCTAATTACAAAAACAAACCTATAAGAGCATTATCACCTATAGAAACTGACGAAATAATAAAAAAACAGTCACACCTATCCCCTCATCTTCCACTAATTAATAATCTTAAACTCATTGAAAATATATACATTCAAAAACTTTATCATACAAAAGAATCCGAAAAAAAGCTTTTCGAAGAAGCTTATGAAATACTAAAAATTTTTGGTATAGAAGACAAATTCAATTATCTACCAGCCTTTTTAACAAATTATGAAAAAAAATGCGGTCTCTTTGCACGCGCAATGATGAGCAATACAGACGTTATATACTATTCTTACATACTAGAAGATACCGACCAAGATAAGAAAATGTTCTTGCTTAATTTAATTGAAAAGTTTCATAATATGAAAAAGGGAAGGATTACAATAATAACTTTTAAAAACAAAAACAATGTACCTAATAATTTTCAATTTGATAAAATAATAAATTTGTAAGCAAGGTGAAAATTATGCCAACATTGCAAGACATAGACCCTAGTTTCAGACACATAGGAAAGAAGGTTTTTGTTTTTGTTGTTGTATCAATAGCATTACTAATTATAGTAATTTACCAATTAGGCAAAGTAAAAGATATTTTTGCAAAAACAGTCCATTTATATTTTATACACGATACAGCTTTTGGTTTATCCCAGAATATGCCCGTAAAACTTGCTGGCTTTAGAATTGGTAGAGTATCCAACATTACCCTTGATGAAACGGGGTATGTTAGAGTTGAATTAGAAGTTAAAAAGAGATATATGAAATGGATCAGAACTGATTCTACGGCAACAATCAAAAAAGAAGGCTACATAGGTGAAACAATAATAGAAATAACCTTTGGTTCACAAGATAAACCAATGCTTCAGGATAAATCAATGATAACCTTTGCAAAAACAAAGGGACTGGAAGATATAGCAAAAGAGCTTGTTGAAGAACTCAAACCAGTAGCAGTAGATGTAAAAAACTTTGTTGAGTATATCGTTAATCCTAAAGGTGACGTAACAAGAATCCTAAAAAATACTGCTAACTTAACAGGCGAACTTAGAACAACCAATGATGAATTATTAAAACGCATAGTAGAAGCAAAAAAATCACTCAAAGAACTTGAAGGGGCATTAAAAAATATAAATACTGCAACAAATGATTTACCCAAAATGGTAAAAACTGTTGATAACTCACTACAAGAAATTGAAAAACTTTCAACATCACTGAATAAAAAAATACCTATAATTCTTGATGAAACACAAAAAGGTATTGAAACAATAAACAAAATTGCATCAGACGTTGCCTCTCAATCTCCAAGAATTGGGACTATGATAGATAAAGCTGAAAATATCGCTGATAATGTAGATGACATAACAGAAGCAGTTAAGAAAAGTTGGTTTATAAGAGGTAATCTACCACCAAAAGCACCACCAACACTTGTTCCACCTACAATCCTTTTACCTGATATAGAGGAAAAGAAACAATGAAAGAGCTCTTTATTTTAGCACTAACTTTAACACTTTTTGCCTGTTCTACAAATAAAGAACTTCCAAAAGCACCGATTGTGAAAGATACAGAAAGAACTATAAAAAAAGCTGAAATTGCATTCATATCTGGTGAACCATCTGCCGATGAACTTATAAAAAATGCACTTTCGCTTTCACTTGCAACAAACATACCTAACCTTAAAATTAGGTCCCTTTTACTTAAAACCAGCTCAGAAATCAAGAAAAAACAGCTAAACGAAGCCATTAAAAGTTTAGAAAATGCAAAAGAACTTGCACAAAATGAAGATCCGCAAATGATACCCTACACAATATATTTTGATATAATCCTTTCATTTATAAAAAATGACGAAGAAAACTTAAAATCATTGTTGGAAGCAAAGATAGACTATCCAAAAGATTTGATTGCCTCTGCAACATCATTAAAAGCCATTTGGATGATAAAACATAACAAATTTGATGAAGCTATGGATGAAATAAAGATAGCCTACAATATTGCAAAAAAACAAAACCAAATTATAGAACAATCCTTTTTATTAAAACTTAGTTCATATATAAACCTACAAAAAAATAACATTGAAGATGCACAAAAAGACATAGAAAAAGCATTAATCATAGACCGTTCCCTTTATTTAATTGATTATCTTTACTGGGATTTAGAAATGCTTGGAAAAATCTATGCAATTAAGAACGATAAAGAAAAATCGTTATATTATTACAAGTCAGCCTATGAACTTGCCCTTTCAAACAAAAACAAAGCCAAAGCAGAATATTTCAATGATAAAATATCACAACTCTTGAAATAAACCAGCCTATCATGTAATATATAATAAGTTAGGGGATGTAGCTCAGCTGGGAGAGCGAAGCGTTCGCAATGCTTAGGTCGGGGGTTCGAATCCCCTCATCTCCATATCAAGAATAATAAAAATATCATTAACATCAACACCAATACAGTAATTGAATACTTTTCATCACCCATTGAAGCAAAAAATATTTATCAATAAAGCCGCTTTAGCTTTTATTTCAATTCAAATCTTGGCAAATTTTCTTCTGAAAGCCAGTTTCTACATAGGTTTAATGTACGTAACCACTCTTCTATGTTTATGTAATCATCCTCACTGTGTTCATTATAAAAACCAATACTTAAGTTTACGCCACAAAGCTTACTACATAAAGTTACTATATCGGTAAAACCCACTGTATCAGGTTCTGTGTAGTTTGTCTTTTCTGATAAGTATTTCCTGAATTCTTCGGTGCCAGCATTCTTATAACATTTAAAGTCATTGCCATTCCGCCTATCAAACTCAATAATAAATTGATGAATATTATTTATCCTGTCAAAAATATCTTTGTTTTGATGAACAAGAAAATCGCTTCCAATCCTCCCAACCTCTTCCCCGTCAGTTATAAGTAGTGAATGTCCTAAATCTTTTAACAACCATACTATTGCACAACCAGCTCTATCATCTACACCAAGTGGTCCACTTTCGTTTCTTATAAACATGCCTTCTCTTATTATTTCCTTTCTAGTATCAATAATATCTCCATTTTTCTTTATAGTCCAGACAGTATCTGCATGGGCAACAAGAAGCACTTTATTTTTCCTGCTTCCCTCAATATACAAAAACTTTTCTGGACTTTCCCCACGCACTATTGTATTAGGTAACTCTGAAAAAATTTCAAAAACCTCGCTTGTGCTTCCCACTGGTAATCCTAAAAAACGTTCTAAAACTTGTAAATCCTTTTGCATACTTACACTCTTTTCAGCCATTTTTAACAAAATATAACATCAAAGGTTTGCACATTCAAAAAAATTTTATAATGATTTATTTTATTAGTTCCTCATAGAGCTTACCTTTTCGTCCATCAAAGAAGGTGAAAATGCTTTTTAATCTATCTGCTTCATTTAAATCACAATTCACAACAAGAACTCCTTCATTGTATCCCAGAGTTTCACTAACAAATGCACCATCCGGGCCAATAAGAAAACTATTGCCATAAAACTCCTGATACTTTTCTTTTCCCAATCTATTTACCCTTAAAATGAACACGTTATTTACCAAAGCATGGGATGATAACACCACTTTCCATCTTTTTTGTGTATTGAAAGCTGACGCTGTAGGAACAATAATTAGCCTTGCCCCTTTTAAAGCAAGTATTCTAAAACCTTCCGGAAAAAAGGTGTCCCAACATATTTGTACACCAATCTTTCCAATTGACGTCTCATAAACAGGAAACTCCATTCCATGGGAAAAATAAAACTTTTCTTCATAAAGAGGAATATTAGGGATGTGCACTTTCCTGTATATACCTACAATCTTACCGTTATCTATGATAGCACAGGAATTATAATATCTTCTTCCCTTCCTTTCAAAGAAAGGGACTGCAATGATTATACCCCTTTTTTTTGAAATGTTTTTCATTGTATTTATAATCAAACCGCTTTTATTTTCAGCTAATTCAAAATTTTTCTCATTAATTTCACAGGGAAACCATTCATTACAAAAAAGCTCTGGTAAGGCAACAAGTTTTGCACCTCTCTCAACAGCTATATCTATAAACTTTTCTACTCTTTCTAAGTTTTCTTTCTTATCACTTTTCGAAATAATCTGTATAGCTGAAACTTTAATTTTCATAATGCCTCCTTTTTTAAGCTATAATAACCCTGTTCCTACCACTATGTTTTGCCTCATACAACGCTTTGTCTGCACTTTCAACTATTGTAACTTTATCCTTTCCGTCTTCAGGAAAACTTGCAACACCAAAACTTGCTGTTACTTTAAGCTTGCCACCTTCAAATACTATGGTTAGGTTTTCTATCTCTTTTCTTATCCTTTCTGCTAATTTAGCCGCGTTTCTTTTATCATCATTAACGCAGATAATTGCAAACTCTTCTCCACCATATCTAGCAACTATATCAACTTTTCTTGCAGCTTGTTGAAGAGTCTGAGCCACCTTTTTCAAAACAATATCACCTACCTGATGCCCATAGGTATCATTTACTTTTTTGAAGAAATCTATGTCTATGAGTATAAGAGAAAATTTCTCATTGTACCTTTCTGCTCTCATAAGTATCTCATTAAATTTTTCCTGAAAATGCCTATGATTATATACACCAGTCAAGCCATCGGTCGTTGCCATTCTCTGAACTTGTTCAAAGAGTGTAGCGTTAGAAATCGATATAGAAGCCTGGTTTGTAAGAATTTCAATGATTCTTTTTTCATAATCGTCAGGTCCCTCATCTTTATAACCAAGCATCAATGCACCTAATACTCTATCTTCAAAACCAAGGGGATATATCATAACTCTTTGAAGTTTAGGAAATTTGATATTTGAAGCAATGATTGGCTTTATCTTTCTTTTTGCATCATAATGCCTTAAATCAAGATATTGTTTATGATTCACAACCCATAAAAGTAAGCTTTCATTCTCTACCCTTTTACCAATTACATCATCATCCAAACCTTTTGAACTTTTTATCACCAGTTCATGCCCCTTAGCATCATCTATTAATGCTATAATCGATGCCTCGTTGTGAGTAATTGTATTTATGATATCAAGAAAGGTATTTAAACTTTCTTCTAAAGTAAAACTTTTAATCATCCTTTTACTACCATCATATAAAGCAGAAAATTCTCTATACTGCATTTGCATTTGCTGAATTAACTGGACATTTTCCATTGCTTCTTGAATTTGCAAAGCTGCAAGCTTAACTATGTTTTCACTATCTGGATTGAATGCATTATCTTGCAGTGAATCAACAGCAAGTACACCTACAATTTTATTTCTCCAAAAAACAGGAATACCAAGAAATGAGGCAACGGGTAAACTTGTATCATAGTAGTTCAAAACTCTGTTACCCCCCTTAACAGAACTAAAATTAAGCGATTTTTCATGTTTAAAAATCCAGCCAATAACGCCTTCTTCTAATGATATATCATCATTATACCTTAAATAGTCACTATCAGAGATTGCTTCAAAGATTTTATATGTTTTTCCATCTTCTTTGATTTTGAAATAAGCGACAGTATATGGTTCCATAAGTTCTTTTACCTGTTGGAGAATTTTAAAAACCCTTTCTTCGAAAAAACCAAAAGTACTTTGTAAATGTTCAATCCTTTTATCTTCCTTTAATGCCTCAAAGGTTACTTCCTCTCTCGAAAGGAAAGCCTTTGCACCTTCTTTTATTTCTGTAAGTTTTGTTTCATATACCAATTTTTCTTTTCTTTCCTTTTTCAAAAGATAACCAAAAAGGGAAAATATTACCAGCATTATTCCAAAAAAAGAAAAAGTTATATAATCCCTCTGCCATGGGAAGACACACATGTACAAAAACTGAGTTATAATTGTGATAGCCATATAAAAAAATGCGACCTTTTCACTAAAAAATGCAAACATTAAAGTGTTCAATATATAAAGGAGAGGTAGAAAGTTTAAATCTTTGTTTTGAATAGTAATAAAGAAAAGTATGCTTAAAAAAACCCAACCACCCCAGAAAAATACATCCCAATCTTTAATTGGAATTTGCTTCTTCTTAAAAAGTTTAAAACTATCGATTATTAGCATGAGCATTACTAAAAGAATCACAAAGACATTTATAAAACGTTTGAGTTGTGAAAGAGATAATTCTAAAAGGATTTCCTGTTTTAAACCAACAATGTAAATAAGTAAAAGGAAAAATAAGAATAGCTTAACAATTTTTTTTTTATTTTCTGTTACTATCATCTGCCTTACTATCTTCCTCAAAAAGATAATAGGTTTCGCCCTTTTTTCCTTTTTGAAGTTTAATTTTTATCTGTTCTTCAAGGAATAGTGGATCTTTCTTTATCAATACAAGTTCTTCTGCAAGTTTATCTCTTTCCGCTATTGTTTTTTGTAGTTGATTTTCTAACTTAATTCTTTCTTTTCTTAATCTCAAATAGTTTTTATACCCCCTCTCACCAAATATGGCGTTATACATAACATAAGCAATAAAGGCACAGAAGATTAAGTTAATAAAAAAATTTATTACACGACTCATTTTTCTTTTGGTCTTGTAGCTATTGCGATTTTATCAATTCCTGCATTCTTTGCAATATCCATAACTTTAACAACTTCTCCCTGAGAAACCCTTTCATCTGCTTGTATAATGACAACTGAGTCTGGATTGGAACGAATCTTTTCATTTATAACCTTACTTAACTCTTCATCTGATACTACTTTATCACCAACTTGAAATACACCATAAGTATAACCATCCTTTTCAACACCTTTTGTAATAAACACCCTAATTTCGCTTTTCTCTCGAACACTTTCTTTCATAGAAGCCTGAGGTAGCTTTAATTTAATTGCTGGTGTCCCAATAAAATTCAGAGAAACTGCAAAAAATATGATTAGATTGAAAACAGTATCAACAATCGGTGTAAAATCTATAAAGCTTGAGTTCTTCAATTTTTTAGTATTACGAAAATTCATTTTTTTACTCTCCTGAAACTATATCAATAAACTCAGAAGAAATCATCTCTAAATTTGTGACAAGTTTTGATACTTTAGATTCAAGAAATTTATTGAAAGCTAAAGAAGGTATAGCAACTACTAGGCCAAAGGCGGTTGTATTAAGTGCTTCAGATATACCACCAGCTAATTTAGCAGGATTTACAACAGGATCAAGTGATATTGTAGAAAAAATAGATATTAAACCTGATATGGTACCCAAAAGCCCAAGTAAAGTACTAATACCAGCTATAGTCCCTATCGCTTCTATATACTTTTCCAGCTCAAGAACTTCTGCTTTACCAACAACTTCTACAAGTTCTTTTAAAGATGTCCTATCTTTATCGTAATTTTTTGAAATAACAAGTAAAATTTTTGCTAAAGGAGACGGATACTTCACACAAAGCTTATAAATATCATCAAATTTCTTTTCTACTAGATACTTTTTCGCTTCATTAACTAGCTGTCTAGGTATATTCCTATCTTCCTTCAATACCATCAATTTATAAATAAAAAACCAAAGTGAAAGAATGGAACAAAGCAGTATGGGATACATAAATATCCCACCTTTTATAAAAAAATCAATCATCTTGTTTCCTCCTTATCTTCACTACTCTTTTGCATTTTTTCATAACATGTATCGTATAAACTTTGATACTCTTTTCTTAATACTTCGTCTTTTGTTTCTTCCATAAAATATTGTGTGTAAAATAGAACCTTATCACAATCGCCTTTCAAATATAAAACTTTAACATATTCTATACGACTTTTATCTTTAATACCATTAAAAGCTTTTTCCAAATTTTTTTCAAGAAACTTTAAAGCGGTATAATAACTTTTTTTATGCTTATATATTAATCCAATCCTGTAATAGGACTGCTCCAGTTCAGCCTTTCTAACATTTTTTGGGTATCTTATGAAATATTCATAGATTCTCTGAGCTTCTTCAAAATCATTATTGACAAAGGCAAGCTCAGCAAAGATAAAATTGAAAGGATAGTAATTCTTTAATCCCCAGTCGAATAGTAGTTTATATAATTCTTTCGCATTATCATTTTTTTCATAGGTAAAGTTTATGTTGTACCATTTTCTTATCAATCCCATTATCGCTTGATATGTATTTTCACTCCATTGCTTTTTTAAACATTGCTTATTTAAATTGGTTTTCTTATTTACTACATCTGCAAGACAAAACCAAAAAAGCAAATGTTCTGAGATAACTTCAAAGCTTATGTTATTGGTAAAATCAAGATTATTTCCCTTTTTTATATGTTTTCTAATATTATCTATAAGAAATGATTCTAAGCCTGCATCATATTTAAATTTCATATCTTCTTTGAAAACTTCTCCTCTTTCGAAAGACACCATAAACCTTATTTTTATACCAATATCATAGGGTAATTTTTTTGAATATTCCAATACTTTATCATAATCTTTATCATGAAAAAACGCATAAACTGCGTTCTCTAAAGCAAGATTAGAAAAATATGGTTTTTGGGTAAGAAACAGAAAAAGCTCCCCTGCTTTTTTGTATTCACCTTCTTCATAATACTTTTGTGCCTGTAAAAATGTCAAAAAACCATATTTATCCTCATCAATATCAATCAAGCATATATTTCCATGAAAATAAAAATCATACAGACAATTTAGGTAATATGTTTCAAAGTTATTTGGCTCCTCAATACCTAAAACTCTAAAAAAATCTTTATAATAGTTTATAATTGTAGTTTCTCTAACATTTTTTATTAAGCTATGAACTTCCTGTAAATTCCCTAATTTAGCAGCATATGTTGCAAGGAAAAGAAACTTGAATTGGTTTAATTTATCATCTTTAAAAGTAACTGCTTCCATATCTTTAAAGTTTTTACTTATTATAAATTTAAGAAATGTACAGTATTCTTCTAATTTACTTTCATCCCTGCACAAATTTCGTTCTTTACCAATTAGATAATTATAAAAACCTTCTCTTTCCTCTTCGGTAAACTCATCAGATAATAATTCAAAATACAGATAAGGCATTGTATCTAATATGTTTTTCTCATAATTCTTAAAAAACTCAAAAAGAATTGTATCTTGAAAGGTAATTTTTTTAACAGTAGGATATAATGCTTCTGCAAAAACTGAGGCATTAAATATGAAAAAAAACAAAAGTACCTGTAAATATCTAGCTTTCATTTGACTTAATCATCACTTTTAACAATTCAGCACCAGAAAGTAAAATCACAGCGCTATAAAAGCTCCAGGTAATAAAAATAATGAATATGCTCATAGAGCCATAAATAATATTGTAGGTTGGAATATAATTAACATACCATGCAAAAACCCTAACAGCTACTGACCACATCAATACCGTATAGATCGATGCAACTAATATCTTTATTAAATGTAGCTTAATCGGGATAAAAAAGTAAAAGATGTAAGCCACTACGAAAACTTGCAGAATAACAGGGATTATTTGAAATACATATTTGCTATATCTTAAAAAGTGTTTCAAAAACAAAAAACTTTCATTATGTGAAATATTTTTTAGAAAAACCAGCAAAGTATCCACGATCAAATATAGTAAAACAAGAAAAGCAAGAAAAAATATGGAAGAAATGTACATAAAGTATCTTTTTAAACTACTTCCTTCTTTTGTTATGAATTCTTTAAAAACATCTTTCAAACTTTTATCAATAGCACTAAAAATCATTGTACAACTCAAAATTAGTATGACTAAGCTTAATAGATTAAGATTATAACTTGTTTTAGAAAAAAGTCCTGTTAATTTTACCCAAGTTTCATAATTTAAGTTTGGAACAAACTGAGAAACAATTGTATAAACCTTTTTTATTATCTTTGTATCTAACCCTGTTAGAAACCCTACTGCATTAGAAATAAGAAATACTATAGGCAATGCAGAAAGAACAGAAAAATAAGCGATAGACGCTGCATGATTAAAACAGTCATCATCTATGAAATTTTTTATAAAAACTCTAACTAACTTTAAAAATTTCATAACTCAAGAGAGCCTATCAAACAAGAAAGTGACGTTTTTTTTATTTTTAAATAAGTTTGAAACTCTTTTATTAGATCCCATAAAATGCCGGGATTTGTAAAGTTTGCTGTTCCAACCTGTACTGCCTTTGCACCAACGATAAAATATTCAAGAACATCCTCAAGACAACATATACCACCACAGGCAATTACAGGTATTTTTACCTCTTTTACTATGCTGTAAACATGATATAACGTAATAGGTTTAAGAACAGGTCCAGAAAAACCACCAACAATATTCCCTAAAACGGGTTTTTTATTTTTAATGTCTACTTTCATTGCTGTATAAGTATTTGCAACCACCAAAGCATCTGCACCAGCTTTTTCTGCAGTTTTAGCAATATCAACAAGATTACCTGTATTAGGAGTCAGTTTGACCCACAGGTCTTTTTTAATATGTTTTTTTACATCTTTTACAAGTTTATATACCAATTCCTTGTTTATTCCAAAACACATACCACCTTCTTTGACATTAGGACAGGAGATATTCATTTCTAGTGCATCTACTGCATTATGTCTATTAAGTATTTTAGCAACTTCTACATATTCATCAGGTGTATTACCAAAAAAATTAACTACAATATTTGTATTAAATGTTGATAGTTCATCCAAAACTTTTAAAAATGGTTCTACACCAATATTTTCAAGACCTATAGAATTTAACATACCCCCAGGTACTTCAAATATTCTTGGTGGTTTATTACCAGTTTTAGGTTTTAAAGAAACGCCTTTTGTAACAATAGCACCAAGACAATTTAAATCTCCAAAATGAGTATATTCAAGCCCTGAACCAAATGTACCAGATGCTGGCATAAAGGGATTTTTTAACTTGAGATTACCTATCACTACAGTTGTAGACATTTTTTATGCTCCAAAAACATCCTTTAAATTGAATACAGGACCATCTTTACATACTTTAAGCATACCACGAGGTGTTTCAATGGCACAACCAAGGCAAACACCTATACCACAGGCCATATAAGTTTCAAAGGATCCATATATCTCAAACCCTTCAAACTCTTTGCTTAAAGTCCAAAGGCTTTTTAACAAACCTTGAGGTCCACAAGAAACAACTGTCCCTTTAAATGCCTCTTTTTCTAAAAACTTCCTGAAAAGATCAGTTACAAAACCTTTTTCTCCATAACTACCATCATCAGTTGTAACAACTACCTTTTTTTTTCTTAAACAATCAAGAAAATAGGCTTCTGAAATATTTTTAAAGCCTACAAAAGCCTTTCTAAAACTACATTTTGCAATTTTCTGATATATAGGGACAAGTCCAAGTCCACCTGCTACAAAAACAATATCTTCAGAATAGGGAAAACTATTACCAAGAGGGCCCCACACCTTGACGGAGAAGGGTAAATCTTTTGTAGCGAGTACTTTAGTCCCTTCCCCAACTTCTTTAAAAATAAGCTCTAAGTTATTATCATTTGCTTTGAAAATACTAAACGGTCTCGGTAAAATGTTTTTTAATGTATCTTTTAAATGTATCATTACAAAGTTGCCATATTCATAATCACCTAAAGACTTTTCAAGCCTAATCTTAATGTGATATATATCATTGGCGATTTTTTTTCTACTTAAGACAACTCCTTCTGTAAGAACAACCCCTTTTTTATTCATATACCTGCTCCCGCCACATGATGATTGCATCTTCCTTAGTATCTTGATAATAACATTTTCTTCTACCCTTTGGTATGAATTTGAATTTTTTATAAAACTCTATAGCAACATGATTACTTGCTCTAACCTCAAGGGTAAATTTATAACAATTATTTTTAGAAGCTTCTGAAAAAAGAGCCTCCATTAAAGCCTTACCAATACCCATACCTCTAGATTCTGGTTCAACCGCAACTGTTAAAATGTGAACCTCTGGTGGTATTTGCCAAGACAGTAAAAAACCACAAATTTTATCATTATGTTTAGCTACTAAATTTAATGAAAGTGGAAACAATAGCTCTTCTTTTAATAGTTCTTTTGTCCAAGGTGTCTTAAAAGATTCCTTCTCAATGCGATAAATTTCGTCTAAATCATCCAAATTTGCAAGCTCAATTGTAATTAAATCCACAATCTCCCCTGATAGCTATTTTTTCTAATTAATTTATTTGTTATATCCGTAAGTACACCAGCCTTGTCAGCAGACCATTCAGGTGCAATTAATTCTCCTTTATGAGCATCACCTGTCAACCTATGAATAACAATGCTTTCTTTTAGATGTTCCAAAAATGCACACACAAGTTCAACATACTTTTCTCTTGTTACGGGGATAAAATTACCTTTGTAATATTCCTCCTCAAGTGGTGAATGTTTTGCTACATACAATAGATGTATTTTAACTCCATGAACATCAAGGCTTGAAAGAAATTTAGCAAGGTTTATTACATCATCACAAGTCTCCCCCATAAAACCAATAATAACATGAGCTACAATGTGAAAATCATACTGTTTTGACATTTTTACAGCATCAATAAATTCTTTGACACCATGCCCTCTATTTATCCATTTAAGATAATGTTCATTAATAGTTTGTAAACCTAATTCAAGAAAAACCTTATACTTATCAGTAAAAGTATTCATTAGTGCGAGTATGTCTTTATTAAGGCAATCGGGTCTTGTGCCTATAGATAAACCAACAATATCATCAAATTTTCTTATAACTGACCAATTTTTTTCAAGCACCTCAATAGGTGCAAAAGTATTAGTATAAGATTGAAAATATGCAATATAACCACCTATTTTTTTGTACTTTCTTTTAAGTCCATCTATACCCAGTTTTATTTGTGTTTCTATATCATACCCTTTTGACATTAATCCTGTACCTGAACCTCTATCATTGCAATATAAACACCCTTTACCGTTTAATCTATTTGGGCAGGTTAAACCAGCATCAATAGTTATCTTATAAACCTTCTTCCCGAATACATTGAAAAGGTAAGTAGCAAGGTCATTATATAGCTTTTTTTTCATTTCCATTATCTTGTTCTTTATTATAAAATAAAGTAGTTAATATAACAAGCTGATGGAGTAAAATCTTGTCAGAAAATAGATATGATGTAATAGTCATTGGCGGTGGACACGCTGGAGCTGAAGCTGCGCTCGCTTCTGCAAAATTAGGAAAAAAAACTCTTATATGCACAATCAACCTAGATACAATTGCACTAATGCCATGCGCACCTGCTGTTGGTGGTGTTGGTAAGGGACATATTGTAAGAGAAATAGATGCATTAGGCGGTGCTATGGCATTTATTACAGATATATCAGCAATCCAGTTCAAAACATTAAATACATCTAAAGGTATCGCTGTCCAATCAACAAGAGCTCAAGTTGATAAACACCTTTACAAAAAAGAAATGCGAAAATACCTTGAGAAAGCTCAAAACCTAACTTTAAGACAAGCACTAATAACAAAAATTCACGTCAAAAATGGACAAGTTGAATCTATTGAAGACCATTTTGGCTTTAAATTTTATACAAAAGCCCTCGTAATTACTGCAGGAACCTTTCTCTCAGGCCTAATACATATTGGCAAAAAAACCTTCCCAGCAGGAAGAGCCGGTGAATTCCCATCAAATGAACTTTCAGAATGCTTAAAAAGTCTAGGTTTCAAATTAGGTAGATTTAAAACAGGAACAGGACCAAGATTTAAAAAATCTTCTATAGATTTCTCAAAACTTGACTTAAGACCTGGAGATGGGAAACCAAGATATTTTTCAAGACTTACAAAAAACTTAAAATATGAAGAATATCCTTGCTATATTACATATACCAATGAGACTACTCACAAGCTTATACTCGATAATCTTGACAAATCTGCTTTATACAGCGGGCAGATTAAAGGTACCCCAGTTAGATACTGCCCTTCTCTTGAAGATAAAGTTGTAAAATTCAGGGACAAAGAACGACACCAAGTTATTTTAGAGCCAGAAGGCATTGATACTGATGAGATATACGTATCAGGGCTTGGTAATAGCATGCCACCAAAAATACAAGAACAAATCTTTCGTTCACCTAAAGGTCTTGAAAATGTCGTTATTTTAAGACCAGCATATGCCATTGAATATGATTATTTAGAACCACACCAACTAAAACATACACTTGAATCTAAAGAAATTAAAGGACTATTCTTTGCAGGTCAGGTAAATGGAACTACAGGATACGAAGAAGCCGCAGGACAGGGAATAATAGCAGGTATTAATGCTGCCCTATTCGTTGATGAGAAAGAACCTTTTATATTAAAAAGAGACGAAGCATACATAGGCGTCATGATAGATGACCTTGTTACAAAAGGCACAGATGAACCTTATAGGATTTTTACATCAAGAGCGGAGCATAGATTAAGTTTAAGAGAAGATAACGTTTATTTTCGCCTTAGCGAAAAGGCATATAATTTAGGGCTTGTTGATGATAATTTCATGAAAGAAATAGAAAATGAGAGAAGACTTGCTGAAACATTAAAGGATTATGTCGAGACACAAAAAATATTTGACGAAGAAAGACATGAAACTGTCACCTTAGAAATGTATTTAAGACGTGAAAATATTAACTTAACAACTTTTGAAGAAATTGCTCAAAAATATCCAGAAAATGTAATTAAATTTGTTGAGGTTGAAGTAAGATACAAGGGATATCTTGAAAGACAAAAAAGAGAAGCAGAAAAAACTAAACATCTTGAATCAATCAAAATTCCTGAAAATTTTGATTATAATATCCCTGGCCTTTCACGGGAAGTCAAAGAAAAACTTACGAAAATAAAACCTGAAACATTAGCTCAAGCATCAAGAATACCTGGTATAACACCTTCCGCTATATCTTTGCTAATGGTTTTTTTAAAAAAACATGAACAAAACTTTAAGGAGGTTGTATAGTGATATCAAGATATACAAGACCTGAAATGGCTAAAATTTGGGAACCTGAAAATAAATTTAAAATTTGGCTTGATATTGAAATAAAAGCTTGTGAGGCGTTTAATAAATTAGGACTTGTACCTGATAAAGCTTTAAAAAAGATAAAAGAAAAAGCTCGTTTTGATATAAAAAGAATAGATGAGATTGAGAAAATAGTAAAACATGATGTCATTGCCTTTTTGACATGTGTTGGAGAGTATATTGGAGAAGAATCAAGATACCTTCATTTTGGTATGACTTCTTCCGATGTTCTTGATACTGCATTTGCTGTCCAGTTAAAGCAAGCTGGAGAATTGCTTTTAAAAGACATCGATGAATTTATGGAAGTACTTAAGAACAAAGCTTTTGAATATAAAGATACACCAGTAATTGGTAGGTCACATGGAGTTCATGCAGAACCAACTACATTTGGGTTGAAAATGGCGGTTTTTTATGAAGAAATGAAAAGGAATAAAGAAAGGCTTATAAATGCCACCGAAAATATATCCTATGGACAGATTTCGGGTGCCGTTGGTAACTTTGCTAACATAAACCCATTTGTGGAAGAATACGTTTGCAATGCTTTAGGACTAAAGCCAGAAGCCGTATCAACACAGGTTATCCAAAGGGACAGACATGCTCACTTTTTTGCTACATTAGCAATTATTGCAAGCACAATAGAACAGATTGCTATAGAAATAAGACATTTACAAAGAACAGAAGTGAGAGAAGCTGAAGAATATTTTAGTGAAGGCCAAAAAGGTTCTTCTGCGATGCCTCACAAAAGAAATCCAATCATTTCAGAAAACCTTACAGGTCTCGCAAGAATTGTTCGTTCCTACGTAATCCCTGCTTTAGAAAATATACCACTTTGGCATGAAAGAGACATAAGCCATAGTTCTGTTGAGAGAATCATAGGACCAGACGCAACAATTGCTCTTGACTATATGTTGTATAGAGCAACAGAACTGATAAAAAATCTCGTCGTTTATCCTGAAAATATGAAGAAAAACTTAGAATTGACAAAAGGGCTTATTTACTCACAAAGAATTTTGTTAATGCTAACTGATGCTGGTATCACAAGAGAAAAGGCTTATGAAATTGTTCAAAGAAACGCCATGAAAGCATGGAAAGAAAACATAAGCTTTAAAAAGCTCATCGAAAATGACAAGGAAGTAAAGAAATATCTAACAAAAAATGACATTGAAAGGGCTTTTGATATAAGTTATTATACGAAAAACGTAGACTACATTTTTAGAAGGGTTTTTGGTACAACAGAAATAAACACAAAAAAAAGCAAAGGAAAGAAATGATATGCCTTTCAGAGTTGTGGTAAGTCTAAAACCTGATATACTTGATCCGCGAGGTATTTCGCTTAAAAAAAAGATAAAATTGTTTTTGCATTTAGATGTAGAAGAGATTAGAGTCTCAGATATATATACATTTGACACAAGCTTAAACCCCGAAGATATTGAAGATTTTATTACAAAAACCCTTTGCGATCCCATAATTCACAATGTTTACATAAATCCCAACTTAGATAGTACATTCCAATACCATTGTGAAATTGGCTTCTTACCAGGTGTTACAGATAATGTTGGAAAAACAGCAAAAGAAGCCTTAGAAACCTTTTTAGATAAAAAGCTGAAAGAGGGAGAAAATATATACACATCAATTTTATACAGTTTCAAAGGAAGTTTAAAAGGGAAGGATATTGAATTTATAGCATCAGAACTTTTATATAATCCCCTCATCCAACAACATAAAGTTTATAAATGTAATGAAAAACCTAAAATTTATATACCAAAAGTTTCGATAAAACAAAAAATCAAAGTAGAAACTTTCGATTTATCCAAACTTAATGATGAAGAGCTCTTAAAATTATCAAAGGAACGATTGCTTGCTCTAAACATTGATGAAATGAAAACTATCAAAAACTTCTTCCAAAACAAAGATTTTCTCAAAAAAAGAGCAGAAAAGGGACTTACAAATATCACTGACGTAGAACTTGAGTGCATCGCACAAACCTGGTCTGAACATTGTAAACATAAAATTTTTAATGCAACAATTGAATATGAAGATGAGTATGGTAATAAAGAAACTATAAAAAGCCTTTTCAAAACTTACATAAAAGCATCAACAGAAAGGATAAAAGAAAACAGAAAAGATGATTTTCTTGTATCAGTTTTTGTTGACAACGCTGGGGTAATCTCATTTAATAACGACTGGAATGTCGTATTTAAAGTTGAAACACATAATAGTCCATCAGCCCTTGACCCATATGGTGGGGCACTTACAGGAATAGTTGGGGTAAACAGAGATGTTCTAGGAACAGGACTCGGTGCAAAATTAATTTTCAACACAGATGTTTTTTGTTTTGCTGATCCTTTTTACAGTGATCCCCTACCTCCAAAAATTTTACATCCAAGAAGGATATATGAAGGTGTTGTTACTGGTGTTGAACATGGTGGTAATAAAAGTGGTATACCAACTATAAATGGTAGTATAGTTTTCGATAATAGATATCTTGGTAAACCTCTTGTTTACTGTGGAACAGGTGGTATAATGCCCAAAAAAATTCTTGGCAAACCTTCTCATGAAAAAGAAATCAAAGATGGCTACTTAATTGTTATGTGCGGTGGAAAGATTGGTAAAGATGGTATACATGGAGCCACCTTTTCATCGGAAGAATTACATGAAGGTTCACCTGCAACTGCAGTCCAAATAGGTGACCCCATAACCCAAAAGAAGATGGCCGATTTTCTTTATGTAGCAAGAGACAAAGGTCTATATACTGCAATCACAGATAATGGTGCAGGTGGTCTTTCTTCATCTGTTGGAGAAATGGCTCAAATTTCAAATGGTGCAGAAATT
>Ga0272449_1001717_pt1 | contig 21840 bp, 20 predicted proteins | sample YNPCB0241_FD_198679 | JGI IMG/M metagenome (GOLD analysis project Ga0272449, IMG submission 198679) | Hot spring sediment microbial communities from Yellowstone National Park, WY, United States - YNP-CB-024-1 | ecosystem: Environmental > Aquatic > Thermal springs > Hot (42-90C) > Sediment... | reverse complement strand
ACCTTGCCAAGGTTCTGACCAAAGAGGAGAAATACGCTCTTGAGGACCTGAAGGGGACTCTGGAGAAGGCCTAAAGAGCAAGTTTCTGGAGCTCCAGGATTTTTTCGGTTCTCCCAAGGACAATCAGCGTGTCCTGGGGACCAAGGCGGGTGTTGCCCTGGGGGTTGAAGAGGAAGCTCCCTTTCTCTCTATCCCTGATGGCCACAACAAGGATGCCAAACCTCTCCGGGAGGTTGGCCTCCCCAAGGGTTTTCCCGCAAAGAGACGACTGCGGCTGGATTTCGATTTCCTCGATGGCGAGGTCCAGCGTCTCGCTGCGAAGGAGGAGGTCAAGGAAAAACGAGGCCTGAGGTCGTAAGGCTGCAGCGGCCAGGCGCAGTGCGCCAATTCTCTGAGGGCAGATGACGTAGTCGGCTCCGGCACGGCGGAGGATTTCCACGGATTCAGGGGCAATGGCCCGGGCCACAATCCGGAGGTGAGGATTGAGGTGCCTGGCGGTGAGGGTGATGTAGACGTTCTCTGGGTCATTCCCCACAAGAGCCAGAAGCCCCCGGGCCCGCTCGATTCCTGCTTCTTTAAGGATTTCCTCCTGGGTGGCGTCACCCTCAAGGAAAGGAAGGTCAGGATGCAGAAGCAGTGCCCGCTCAATTTTCTCCCGGTCTTTCTCGATGACCACGTACGGAACGCGGGATCGAACGAAGTACTCCACCACTTCACTTCCCACCACCCCGCATCCGCAGATGATGAAGTGCCCCTTAATGGTTTTGAGCATCCGCCTCACCTCCTGCCTTCGCCAGTACTCGCCGAGCTTCCCCTCAGAGAGCAACCTCACCAGAGAGGACACGCCGTACGTCACGGTGAGCACCCCTGACCCCACGATGCCGATCGTAAAGGCTCGTCCCGCGGGGCTTAAGGGGCGGATTTCTCCAAATCCCACGGTGGTCAAGGTGATGACCGTCATGTAGAGGGCATCGAAAAAGGGCCACCGCTCGATGAGGACGTACCCTAAACTCCCTCCGAGGACCAGGCCCAGAATGACGCCGCCGAGGGTTAGAAACTGCCGGATCATGGCGTGTTCGTTTCCCGCCGAAAATCGAGAGGGTCAAAGGGTTCCTCTTCGTCGAAGAGGCTCTCGCTTCGTTGAGGTTTGTCAAACCCGGAGAAGTTCACCGCTACAAAAAGGTCGCCCTCAGGGTCGAAAAACGAGAGCTCCAGGCTGACACAGTCCTCGATGTTCCGGCGCAGGAAGTACCGCTTTTCCGTGAGGGTCCCCTTTTCCAGGGAGTACACTCCCTCAATCCCCAGGGACATTTCCTCGCTTCCTATACCGATGCCGAAGGTCCAGTCCTGCAGGGCTCCGGCATTCAGGTCGTACCGTCCCCGGAGGCGGAGGAAACTCTCCTCCACGTTCCCCAGGAGGCATTCGAGGACGAGGGTGGATTCGCTCTCGGGGTCAAAGAAAAAAGGAGACGCCTCCCCTTCCACGAAACGCCACCGGAAACGGGCCCAGAACTCTGGGGAAAGGTTCTTTTCCCAGAATACCTCTGCGCCCCACCGCGCGGTGTGCTCTCCGCTCCCAAAGAGCGTTCCCCACCCGAAAACGGTGGCACCGGCGTTCTCTCCCTTCAGGGAGAGGCTCAGGCGGGCGTCGAAGCGGGTATCCTGCACGGTTTCGGTGGCAAAGTACCCGTAGCTCAGCTTGCCCAAAAGGGTGAGGGAACCCCCTGCGGACTTCTCGAAGGAGGCCACAATCTGGGGAGAGCGGGAAAGCATGTGCGAATCGACCTCCTCGTTGTGGGTGCTAAGGAGAGACAGAGAGAAGTCCCCGCTTCGCAGAGTAGCCACTGCTCCGAATGAGTCCTCACCCGCAAAGCGGGTATCCCAGAAGGCCCGTCCGGTGAAGGAATCCCCCGAAAGAACGAGGTCCGTCTGGAGTTTCTGCCCTTTCTGGCTCCCCAGGGTGTACCGGGCAAGGAAAAGTGCCTCCGGCGACAGAGCGTACTCGTAGCGGAAACCTGTGTACCACCCCTTCTCCCGGGAAAAGCCAAAAGCAGGGAGGAGGAACCCTCCCTCACCGGCGAAGGTTCGGGTGTACCAGGGAATTTCCAGGATTTTCTTCTCCCGAACGTACAGGGCAAGCCCCTTGATGACCACTTTCCCCTCGGGGAACACCGTTGCTTCTTTCGCCCGGAGACTCACAAGGGGCGGTTCTCTCCTGCACCCCGTGCAGAGGATGCTCTCTCCACGCCAGGTTCCTGCTGTGTACTCGAGACGTTTCCCTCGAAAGACGAGCTCCCCCCTTTCTCCAAGGGCATACGTGAGAGAAGCGTTTTCCACAAACCCCTGACGTCGGGCAAAAGAGTAGTACAGTGCCTCTCCCCGTACCTTCGCGCTTCCCCAGGAGGCCTCGAAAGGAGTGTCAACGAAAAGCTCAAGCGCAGGAATAGAGAAACGAATGTGCTCGGTGGTGAGGGCGAAATCTCCCCACGCCACCGTTACTCCCCCCAGGGCCTCAAGGACCTCGCTGGCCTCGTCATACAGGAGGGTTGCCGCCTTGATGTGGATGCCCTCCCCGGCGAAAAGGAGGGGTGTCCACAGAAAGAGTAAAGCTACTGTCCACGCTGCCTTTTGAGCTCTTCGAGGCGCTCCTGGACCCTCCTCTCCTCTTCCTCGAGTTGCCTCAGGTTCTCTTCGAGTTGCTTTTTCCGGTACTCCAGGTCTTTCAGGCGTTCCTCAAGGCGGAGGATTTCCTCTTCAAGAACGGGTTTCCACTCCGGCCGGGAGAAGTCGGGAGGAATGTAGGGATGGTCAAAGCGGAGCTCAACCTCATGGGCGAAGAGCGAGGCTTCGGGCGAGAGTTGGCTCAGGTGGAGCACGATGTACCTGGTTTCGGGGGTGATGAAGGGATTGCCGTCTTTGTCGAAACGGGGGAAGGAGATTTTCCCGGTGAATTCCCGGAGAATCTTTTCCTCAAACCCCCTGTCGTAGTCGGCAGGGAAAATCTTGCGGCCTCTGTCGTCCACGAGGTAAGTGTTCTGGGCAAAGCGCAGAGGATAGAGGGGAGCCCCCTTGAGTTTCTTCAGGGTGACCTCAAAGACAAGGTACCGGTTGAGGCGTTCTCGCTGGATGAAGTCCCGGTGGTACGCGAGCTCCTCTTCAGAAGAGAGGAGGTTCTCCTTGCCGTACTTTGCCACCCAGGCCTGGGTCACCTCTTCGTTCCAGAAGAGGGCCGAAACGGCAAAGCTCTCCCGGACGGTGACTGAACGGGTCCACCGGGCCACCGTATCTTTGTAGATTTTCTCGTAGTCCCTGGTTTCCGCTTTTGCGGCAGAAAATCCAAGGCACAGGACACAGATGACGAGAAGAACACTCGTGGCTGAGCGTCTCATGGTTCACCTCTCCTTACCATTCTTCAAAGGGTTGCACTTCAATCTCCACCTGGGGGGTCGGGGTGGCCTCAGGGAGAGCCTCCTCGGTTTCAGGGAGTTCCTCGATGCCCTCGCTCTCCTCAGAAGTCGAGGGGAGAGGAGTGGCCGACGGGAATGCCTCCTCAGGCTTTTCGAAATGCGGAACCTCTAAGGGTCCTGCGACCTCCCGGTCTTCCGCAACCTCAAGGTAGAACTCTTTCCCCTTTTCTACTCTCGCCGGTTCTCCCTGGACGAAGACTCCGGCAACGGCTCCCACGGGGCCGAAAATGGCGAGTCCAGCGATGCTTGCTCCCACCGCGTACGCCAGGGCCTTGTTCTCCTGGATGGCCCGCTCACCCATGGTGAGGGGGATGGGAGTCCCGTCGACGGCCTCCACGGTCCCAAAGTCAATTTCAATCCGCCCTGGTCTCCCGAAGGCTCCCCGCCGGCGGACTTTCACGATTCTGCCCTGGCCCCGGGTGTTCTTGGCGATGACCAGCACCCCCTCAATCCGCACATCCTCTAAGACCACGTAGGGCACCGGATCCCCCGCTTCATTTCGTTCGGAATTGAGCTCGGTCTCCAGAGCCACCTTCACCAGGGTTTCTCTGGGGACAAGGACGGTGAACCCCGCGGCTTTCGTGGGGTCCACACAGGTCCGGTAGAGCCGGTCCACCCGAACGCCAATGGGGTCACTGCTTGCCACACCGAAGATCAGGCGCTCCAGTTCCTCGAGTTCGGCAAGGAGCACGCCGCTTTTTGGCGGTTCTGAACGGAGGGTAAGGCGAATGGCCCGCATTTTGAAGGCCAGAGATGGCTCGTCCTTTGTGCCGTCGAGAATGAAGGTTTTCAGCCGCCCCACCCGCTCCATGAGTGTCCCAGAAAGAGTATCCCCGGTGAGGTCTTTCTCAATCTTCTCCACTCGGGCGAGGACGCTGCCACTTTGGGGTGTCCCGTAGAGGACTTTCTCCATTTCCTCAAGGTCCCGCACGATTGGCGAGACCACCGTTCCCTCCTGGGCGTGGGCCAGAACCACCGAAAAAAGGAATACCCAGAGCACCGTAAAGCCAAAAACCCTTCGCATTATGCGTCACGCTCCTTTGCTGTCCACGCTCTTTCCTGAAGCTCCTCAAAGGCCACCACCCGGTTTCGTCCCCTCTTTTTGGCCTCGTACAGTGCACGGTCTGCCCGGGTGAAGAGGTCTCCGGCGCTTCTTGCGTGTTCCCGGCCGCAGACACCGCAGGAAACCGTCACCACTTTGGCTATCGGGCTTTTGGGGTGGGGGAACGACCGTTCCTCGACGTTTTTCCTGAGGCGCTCGGCCACCACCAGGCCTTCCTCTTCCCGGGCGCCGAAGCAGAGGACCACGAATTCCTCTCCACCGAAGCGGGACACGAAATCCCCACCCCGCACAGAATGCAAAAAGACCTGAGCAAGGGACCGCAAGAGCTCATCTCCTCTGTGGTGTCCAAGGGTGTCGTTGTAGTGCTTGAAGTGGTCGATGTCGATGACGATGAGGGTGTAAGGGGTCCCGTAGCGGAGGTGATTGGCCTCCATCTCCGCAAGGCGCTGGTCGAAGGAGCGGCGGTTGGGAATACCGGTGAGGGCATCAAAGAAGGCCAGGTGTTCGAGCTCAGCGGTGAGCTCCTCGAGTTTGCGGTTCTTCTCCTCAAGTTCCCGCAGGTACTTCCGCAGCTTCGCATGGGTCCTGACCCGGGCTAAAAGTTCCTGGGGGTGGATGGGTTTGACCAGGTAATCGTTCCCTCCCACCTCGAAACTCTTCACCCTGGCGTCCTGCGTTTCAAGGGCGGTGAGGAAAATGACCGGCAGGTGGGCAAGCTCAGGATGCATCCTGAGCTTGCGGCATAAAGTGAACCCATCGGTGTCTGGAAGGACGACGTCAAGGAGTAGAACATCGGCCGTTTCAAGGTCCTTGCAGGCCAGAAGTTCCCGGCCGTCGGGAAAGGCCGTTACGGTGAACCCTTCCCGCTCGAGGACGTCTTTCACAAGGTAGCGAATGAACTGGGAGTCGTCAACGACGATGACCTTCCCTTCCGTCTCACCCATGCATGGCGCACCTTTCTGTGGAACACTCCGGATATGAGGGGATGGGGGAGAGGATTTCGTCCTCTTCCTCGCAGCGAACCGTGGCCGTCTCCGGAGTCCATTTGCCGCAGCGGCTACCCCAGAGAGCCTTCACCCGGTCATCTTCCTTGAGGACTACAATCTCGCAGGCGTTGGGACAGTCGGTGCAGATGAAGCTCCGGCTTTTGAAGTTCCGTTCTACAACCGAGAACCCCTGGAAGGCCGTTTTCTGAGGAGCGTATTCCATGGCGAGAATTGCCGCACCCCATGCTCCCATGACACCGTGCTCCGGAGGGACGATGATGCGCTTTTTTCCTCCGAAGAAGTCCCGAAAAGCCTGCACCATTCCTTGGTTGGCAGCTACACCCCCCTGGAAAACGATGGGGTCTTCAATTTCCCGTCCTGAGGCGAGGTTGTTGATGAAGTTCCGCACCAAGGCCTCGCAGAGCCCTTTCACGATTTCCGCTTTCCCAAAGCCCAGCTGCTGCTTGTGGATCATATCCGACTCGGCGAACACGGTGCAGCGCCCCGCAATCCGGACCGACTGCCTGGCCTGGAGGGCGAGTTTCCCGAACTCCTCAATGGGGACGTTGAGACGAACCGCCTGGTGCTCCAGGAACGACCCGGTTCCAGCGGCACAGACGGTGTTCATGGCAAAGTCCTCGACGACGCCGTTGCGGATGATGATGAGTTTGGAATCCTGCCCACCGATTTCGAAAACCGTCCGCACGTCGGGAACCCGGGTGATGGCGGCCACAGCGTGAGCAGTGATTTCGTTTTTCACAATGTCGGCGCCCACAATGACTCCGGCCAAGTGCCGGGCACTTCCTGTAGTGCCCACACCCCTGATGACCCCTCCCTGGGGCATGTGGTGCTCGATGTAGCGCAGGCCCTCTTTCAGGGCGGCGATGGGGTCGCCACTTGTCCTGAGGTAACAGCTTGCCAGGATGCGCTTTTCTCTATCCATGAGCACGAATTTTGTAGTCACCGAACCCACATCAACTCCGAGAAAGAGATCCATTCCGCTTCAGCCCCCGTTTTTTCTCCTGTTTTCTCCGCTCTAAAACATCCACAAAGGCCTCCACCCTGGTGACGAGCCCTGCTTCTCCTGAGTGCTCGTCAATGGCCAGGTGGAGCACTGGAAGGTCGAAGTCCCGGCTCACCGCCTGGAGCACCCCTTTGGCCACAATCTCTGGCATGCAGGTGAAAGGATACAGGTGCACCACCCCGTCAAAGCCCTCCCGGGCGTAGCGGATGGTGCTCCCCACGCTGTCGATGCCCTCTCCCCCCACAAACCGCTTGAGGTAAGGTTTTGCAAGCTCCCAGGCTTCGAGTTTCTCCCGGGAGCGGGTGAAGGGCCGAAAGGTGTGGAGGATGTACTCCACCGTTGAGACCGAGTTGTGGACGTAGACTCCAAGATCCCCGAGGAGTTTCTCCACGTTGAAGTTCACCCGCGTCTCCTGGGCGATGTACACCTCCCCAACGATCCCCACCTTCAGGAAGTCTTTTCTCCCATTCCGGGGGAGGGCATCGAGTTTTTCCAGGGTACTTGTTTTAAGCGCCTCGAGTTCTTCGAAAGTCTTTACCTGTCGCAGGGCTTCAATGGTTCCATCGATGACCCGGTCGAGCTCTTGGGGGTCTTTCACCTGGCAGCGCAGTGCCCGCCGGTGGGCTTCAAGTTCTTCGGTAAAACGCAGCACCGCAAAGCTCAGGCGGGCGACCCGAACGATTTCGGGCAGAAACAGCCGTCCCCCCGTCATGGCCCGGAGGGCCGAGAGAAACGACCGCACCCCATACCGGGGATGGTCTAAAAGGACAAACCGCACCCTGTACCCCAAATCTTCAAGAATGATTCGCTGGATCTGTCCGTAGTATCCGAAGCGACACGGCCCCACGCCGCCAACCATGAAGATGGTGTCGGCACCCCGCTCGATCGCCTCGATGAAATTGCCCAGGGTCACCTTCAGAGGAAAACAGGCATTTTGAGGTGCGAGTTTCACCCCGATTTCGATGGTCTTCTGGGTGATTGGGGGAGGCGGAACGATCTCAATCCCCAGACTGGGGTAGAGAATACCCAGGGCCACGTCAAGGTGCAGAAGGTGTGGGAAGGTGGCTCGCATGGTGGGCGTTCCTCCACTCCATCATGTCCACAAAGGCCTCAAGGCGCGTCACGAGTCCTGCTTCCCCGGTGTGCTCGTCAATCTCCAGACGCAGGTACGGGAAGGCCCGTTTCTCCCGCTTGATGTACCGTTCGACGACCTCACCAACCAGGGAATCCGGCCCGCATTCAAAGGAGACAAGGTGCACAAAGCCCCGGACGTTCTGGTCTTCCTTTTTGAGGAACGAGAATGCCGTACCCACGATTTCGTTTGAGATGGTCCAGAAACTCGCCTTGGGGAGGATGGCGAGGGCCTTCCTTATGGTCCTTTCAGGGACCATGTCCGGGGTGATCACCGAGTACCCGAGGTCGTAGATTTTCTGCACGATGTTCATGTTGATGTAGCTGTCGCCAAGGAGGTACGGATGCCCCAAAAGCACAACCTGTTTTTCCCTTCGGGGGAGCGCAGGACGATGGTCGATGAGGTTTTCGGGGAGGAATCCTTCCTGGAGCTTTCTCCGGTACTCCCGGTGGGCCTTTTCCGCGCAGCTCAGGGCCCGGGCGATTTTCCGGTCATCCCGGGTGAATCGCCGCCCGATGGCCAGAAACCCTTCCCACCATCCCCGGATTCCCCGGTCCCGCATGTTGACTTCCTCGTCGATGATGGCTTCGCTTCTCACCTGAAAGAGATTCCGCACGAGATCAGGAAGCCCCAGGATTTTGGGGCAATTGTACTCGTTTTTACGAAAGCTCACCATCCGGGGGATGAAGAGGGCGTCGACCTTCCCAAGGAGCGTGTACGCATGCCCAAGGAAAACCTTCACGGGGAAGCAGATTTCCTCAACCCCGTACACAAGGCCATGCTGAATGATGGCCTTGTTCGAGGGTGGGGAAACCACCACCTCCACCCCGAGTTCTTCGAGGAACGTTTTCCAGAGCGCAAAGAAGCGGTAGAACAGTAAACCCCGGGGAATACCGATACGCATACCTCTTCCTCCCGATGGTGACGCTACTTTATTATACCGTAGAACCGAGAAAAGACAAAAAGACTTCCCGGAGCCTCTCGAGCTCCGCGATGCTCACGCACTCTCTCTCCGAGTGGGCCAGGGCGAGATCCCCCGCGCCGAAGACCACACTCGGGACCCCGCGCATGGCAAGGTACGTCGCATCAGTCCAGGAGGGCATCCCCGCGTACACCACACCCCTTGCGTCGACCTGTTCCAAGGCACTCCTGAGACGGACGACGACAGGGTTTTCGGGGGAAATAGCGAATGCCGGGTTCGTATCGAGGAACACCACCTGCAGGGGGTACCGCCTGGTCAGGGCTAAGACCCGCTCTTTGACCTCTTCAACACCGTATGGAGGGGGGAAGGGGAGCGCACATTCGAGCATACAGCGCTCCGGAACAACATAGCTCGACTCGCCCCCCTCGATTTTCCCCAGCATCAGACGGAGGGGAGGGACAAAGAGGGGGTGCCGGGCAAAGGAAGCCACAATACCCTCGCATTCCCGGGCCACCTCCATGGCCAACGCAATGGCGTTCTGCGCCGCATGAGGGTACGCCCCGTGGCCGCTTAAGCCCTCGACGAAAAACCGTACCTCCACGTCTCCGGCCAGGGCCACGCAAAGGCTGAAACTCGTGGGCTCGAGGACCAGAGCGCCCTCAAAGGGCCTGTGGGGTTCAAAATGCCAGGAGCCTGCTCCTGTGGTTTCTTCCTCGGAGAAGAACACGAGTTCTGCAGGGCTTGTGGTACGCTGCACGGCATCAAGGAGCGCCGCAATCTGCCCCCGGGTATCCAGGACTCCGGCGCCGAAGACAAAACCATCCCGCACGGTGAAATCCTGCTTTCTTCCAGCATAGTGCACGTCCACATGGGTGGCGACAAGGAACGGCGAGGTCCCCCGCCGGGCATAGAGGTTCCATTTCCCTGGGTCGTACTCCTGCCAGTGGAGGTCTTCGAACCCGCAGTCCTCAAGAAACGAGGCAATCCACTGGAGGACCGGGAATTCCTCACCGCTTGCTCCGCCCAAAAGAAGGAGCTTCTCCAGAATCTCGAGGAGATACAGAGACCGTCACCTCCTTCACCATGCGGACCCATTTCCCGTACTGGCCGGATTTCTGGAAGCCCCGCCGGAGGTAGAACTGTATGGCGCTGTCGTTTTTCTCTCCCACCCAGAGGCCAATTTTCGTCCTTCCGGATCTCTCGAGGTACTCCAGGGCATGAGCGAAGAGGGTGCTGCCGATGCCTCTCCCCTGAAAGTCGGGGTCTACCACGAATTCGTGGACCTCTCCGAAGAGTTCCCCGTCCTCCCACCACCGGGAGTGCACACCGATGAATCCGACGATACGTTCCCCAAGGCGGGCCACGAAGAACCCCTCTGGGTCCCCCCGCCACAGCCAGCGGATGTACCCTTCGATGCGCTGAGGAAGATGGTACCCGTATTCGGGAAGCGTAGCATAGGCTCGCTGGTAGAGGGAGACGAGTGCCGGCATCGCTTCCTCGAGTTCTTTTTCCGTGAGGGTCGTGATGCAGAGCTCCTCCATAGGTAACCCACACCACCATTATAGATGGCCTGCCGGAAAAAGTACACCCTTTTCATTGGAGGCACAGGCGTTCGCGGATCTTTTGAGCGATTTCGCTTTCGAAGGCAAAAAGGTACGCCTCAAGGGTTTCCCTGTGGTGGGCAAAAAGGAGCGGGGTTGCGTTCTGCACTGCGTTGCGAAGGGACGATTTTTCCAGGATACCGGGGAGTTCCCGGTCGGGCACGGTTTCAAGGGCAAAGGACACCCCGGATGCCTCGAGGGCCTCCTCAAGGAGGCGGCGGAAAAGGTCGGGGTCTTCCAGGGCGATGACCTCGAGGAGCGCGGGAAATCCCAGATGCGCCGAGAAAAGGTGGAGCATTCCTCTGAGCTCTTCGGGGAGAGGGGGGAGAGATTTCGGATCGCGACAGGCGAACCCCAGACGGTAGCCACCGATGGTGCGGGCAAGGAGGGTATGGGAGGAAGGATCAAAGTCGCCTTCCGGAACCCCCGGGAACAGCACGTGGAAATCCACCCCCCGGCGGTGGAGTTCTTCGGCGAGGAAGAAGTGCGCTTCAGGAGGGAGTTTTTCGAAAGATACGCCAAGGTCAAAGGGAATGTCCTGGCTTTCAAGGAACGCGAAACCCTCCTCCAGGATGTCAAGAAGCGGAAAATAGGCAAAAAGCATTCGCAGGCAGCGCTCTTCAGGGAAGGAGAGCACGAAATCCCGCGAGAAACGAAAGCTCCGGTCACAGTAACGCTTCCAGGCCTCTTTTTCCCGGGAAGAAAGACGGAAGAAAGCCTCTTTGAGCTGCGCTTCTTCCCAGGTGAAGGCCTCTTTCCTTATGTGCTCTTCGCTCTCGAGGATGTACGCCGTGTACCCCAGAGACGACGCTTCTTTGAAGAACTGCCAGGCTCTTTCCTGGGAAAACACCCCGAACCTCCCCCGCCCTCCTCCTGCAAAGGCACCCCAGAGGGAGGATCGCAGGGCTTTTTCGAGTTCTTCTCTCTTTCCCTCGGCGGCACATGTCCCGGAGAGAGGGAAAACTTCCTTTTCCCAGAGGGCGCCAAAGACCAGGGAGAGGAGCACAGGGCTTTCCTCCACCACACCCCAGGAAACTTCCCCGCAGAGCGTCGTGGGGGTGAGTTCTGGGATGACATCCCGCAGGCGGAGGGCATTGTCCAGGGTGAAGGGGAAAACGAAGAGTTTCCTCCCCTGAAAACTCAGGGTCACAAGCTTCCCTTCAAAGGGAGGCTCTTCCGTGGAGAGAACGCCAAAATACTGCACTCCCCGGGATTCGAGGGGGAAGAACACCCAGTCTCTCCCAGGGAATGCCAAAGAACAGCGGAGTTCCTGTCCCAGGCGCTCGGCAACCTGGTGTATGCCCTGCCGGAGTTCCTCGACCATCCTAAAAGGCAAGGCGCTCTATGACCGGAATACCTTTCTCTTCGAGAATTTTCTTTGCCGTTTCGAGGTCCTCCACCCGCAGAACGACGTAGGCCCGGTCTCCTTTTGGCGAAACAAAGGCGTAGAGGTATTCGATGGAGATTCCGGCCTTTGTCAGGACTTCAACGACATCGCAGAGCCCTCCGGGGCGGTCCTCCACCCCTACAGCGAGGACCTCGGTGAGCGTGGCGGCAAAATGTTCTTCCTTGAGTCTGGCTACAAGGTCTTCGGGGTGCTCCACGATAAAGCGCAGAACACCGAACTCTGCCGTATCGGCTAAAGACAGGGCTCGCAGGTTGACGTTCCACTCCTTGAGCTTTTTGAGCACCGCGTAGAGACTTCCCGGTTTGTTCTCGAGGAACACGGAAATCTGCTTCATGCCATCCCCTCTTTTTTCCGCAGGTCCACGACCCGTCTGGCTTTCCCTTCGCTTCGGGCCAGGGACTTGGGTTCTAAGAGCTTCACCTCACAGTGGACGTTGAGCTCGGCTTTGAGGCGTTCCTCAATCTGCTTTTTGAGGCGTTCCAGGACTTTTACTTCGTCAGAGAAGAACTGGGGTGCCACCTCCACCTGAACCTCGAGGAAATCAAGGTAGTTCTCCCGCTTGACCACAATCTGGTAGTGGGGTTCAACGCCGTCAAAGCTCAAGAGGACGCTTTCGATTTGCGAAGGATACACGTTCACTCCCCGGATGATGAGCATATCGTCGGTGCGGGATGCCACCCGCTTCATGCGCACAAGCGTCCGGCCGCAGGAGCACGGCTCGTACATGAGGGCAGAGAGGTCTCCAGTGCGGTAGCGAATGACGGGGGTACCCTCCTTGGTGAGGGTGGTGAAGACGAGTTCTCCCACCTCCCCCGGGGGCAGGACCTTTCCCGTCTGGGGATCGATGACTTCGGGGAGGAAGTGGTCTTCGGAAATGTGGAGGCCGCACCGTGCCTCACACTCGAAGGCTACCCCGGGCCCAATAACCTCGCTGAGCCCGTAGATGTCACAAGCCCTGATGGGGAGATGCCGCTCGATTTCTGCCCGCATTTCCTCCGACCAGGGTTCGGCCCCAAAAACCCCCAGGCGGAGCTTTGTCTTCCCCCAGTCGACGCCGTTTTCCCGGGCGACTTCGGCAAGGTACAGGGCATAAGAGGGGGTGCAGCAGAGCACTGAAACCCCAAAATCCCTCATGATCTGGATTTGCCGAAGGGTATTCCCGGTGGACATTGGGACAACGGTGGCGCCGAGTTTCTCCGCTCCGTAGTGAACGCCAAGACCTCCGGTGAAAAGGCCGTATCCGAAGGCCACCTGAATGACGTCTTCGGCTGTGACCCCGCAGCCGCACAGCGTCCGGGCCATGAGCTCGGCCCAGGTGTCGATGTCCTTTCTGGTGTAGCCGACAACTGTTGCCGTCCCGGTTGTTCCGGATGAGGAGTGGATGCGGACGATGTTCCGCATGGGCTCGGCAATGGCCCCGAAAGGATACGCCCGCCGGAGGTCGTCCTTGGTTGTGAAGGGGAGGTATCTGAGGTCTTCAAGGGAGCGGATGTCGTACACGTTCACCCCGGCGTCTTCGAGCTTTTTCCGGTAGTACGGGAGGCTGTGGTATGCCCGGATGAGGACCTTTTTCAGGCGGTTGAGCTGGATTTTCTCCATGTCCTCCCGGGGCAAAAGCTCAAAATATTCATCCCAGAACGTAGGCGTCACCCCCTTCCTTTTTTCACCGTGTACAATACAATAAAGACAACGAAAAGGGAAGAGGAGAAAGGCAGGAGTGGGAGGATGCAGGAGCTCCGACTCATCTGGAGAAACGGGAAACTCGTGGACTGGAAGGAAGCAACAACGCACGTTTTGACCCATGCGCTCCATTACGGGACGGCAGTCTTTGAGGGTATCCGCTGTTACAAAACACAAAAAGGCCCAGCCATCTTTCGCCTCAAAGAACACGTGCGACGCCTCTTTGACTCTGCCCACATTATCAAAATGAGCATTCCCTACACCCCTCAGGAGATCGAAGAGGCCGTTGTGGCAACCGTGCGGGCGAATGCGGTCGAGGAGTGCTACATCCGCCCGGTCGTTTTCCGGGGGTATGGCGAGATGGGGGTGGACCCAAGCCGCTGCGAAGTGGATTGCGCCATTGCCGCCTGGTGCTGGGGAGCCTATATGGGGGATAAGGCCCTGAAGGAAGGAATTCGGGCCAAGATTTCCTCCTACGTCCGCATTTACGCCAACTCCGGTTCTCCCCGGGCCAAAACGAGTGCGAACTACCTCAATTCTGCCCTGGCAAAACTCGAGGCGAAAGAACTCGGGTATGATGAGGCCATTCTCCTTGACGCCCATGGCTTTGTGGCGGAAGGAAGCGGAGAGAACATCTTCTACGTGAAGGACGGCGTCCTCTACACGCCACACCCCTACGCCATTCTCCTTGGGATCACGCGCGACACGGTCATGCGCCTTGCCGAGGACCTTGGGATCCCCGTGCGGGAAACCCTCTGCACCCGGGATGACCTCTACCTTGCTGATGAGGCCTTCTTCACCGGTACTGCTGCGGAAATCACCCCCATCGTGGAGATTGATGGGCGGAGGATTGGTGAGGGGAAACCCGGGCCCGTCACCCGGAGGCTCCAGGAGGTGTTCTTCCGGGTGGTCCGGGGAGAGGAAGAAAGGTATGCACACTGGTTGACCTATGTCAACCCGTAGAGAGGAGGAAAGAATATGTGCTACGTGGGACCGCTTTCGGGAGCCATCATCACCTCGATTCTCTGGAAGCGGACAAAAAGCCACAAGATGTTCTGGCTCAACCTGCTCTTTTGGGGAGGGGCGCTCTTTGGGGTTATCGACCACCTTCTGAACGGCGAGCTCTTCCTCATTTCAGAAGACGTCTTCCGGGACCTTCTCATTGGTGGCGTCATCACTGGGGCCATCCTTGCCGCATGGGGTGGCGTGCTGTACGTTTTTCGGAAGCGCCCCGAGCTTTTGAAGACCCTCTCATCTTGAAGGCTTTCCTGCCCCGGAATTCCGGGGCAGGAAAATCCCTTTTGCCGTGGCTTTTCTCCTTTTTCTCTTCCATTTCTTCGTGGACTGGGCGAGTTCCTTTCCAGCGCCGCTTGGTCCGTATTTCGTGGAACACTACCACCTGAGCACGAAGATGGTATCTACGGCCATCACGGCTTTAGGGTTCCTCGGGTCGATCACCCAGCCTCTTTTTGCCCTCTGGGCTGGGAGGATGAGGAACCACCTCCTGAGCCTCTATCTCTCCCTCTCTGGTATTGCTCTGGCGCTTTCGCTTCTCGCTTTGCCGCTCTCTTTTGTCTTGCTTTTCGGCGCCTTTCTTTTGCTTTTCCTCGCGAATGCCTCTTTCCATCCTGTGGGGGCGGCGCTTTCGGGGGTGCGGGGGAACGCCTTCGGGGTGGCGCTCTTTACCGCCGGGGGCATTGCGGGGGGAGCTGTGGGGCCGCTTTTCATCACCTGGTTTGCCTCTCGCTTCCCCCTTTCTGCCATCGTATGGGTGGTTCTTTTGCTCTGGGGGCTTTTGAGCTTTGGTTTCTGGAGGTTTCGGGGAATGAGCCTTCGCGTTCCCCACGCAGAGTTTTCCTGGCGCCTTTTCCGGGCGCTCTTTTCGGTGTTTCTCCTTGTGGGCATCCGCACCTTTTTTACGTCCCTCTTCCACACCTTCCTCCCCCTCTACGTGGCAACCTTTGCATCTTTTGTCCTTGGGGGGATGCTTCTGTCCTTTGGGGTGCTCGTGGGGTTTTTCGCCAATTTCCTTGGTGTTCGTCTTGCCCGGGTTTTCCCCATCTGGGTAGTGAACTTTCTCTCCTTCGTCGGTCTTGGGGTGGGGCTCTTCTTCCTTCCGGGGATGCGGAGTATCCCTGGACTTTTCCTCCTCTCACTCAGCGCCGACTTTTCGGCCTTTCTCACCATGAGCGTCAACGTCCACGAGGCCCAGGAAATCCTTCCGGAACACCGGGTTTTTGCTTCTTCAGTGGCTATGGGACTTGCCTGGTCTTTTGGGAATCTCCTGAGTTTCCTTTTTGCCAGTGCTTTTGGAAATAGCGTTGCGTTCGTGCTCAGGACGGTGGGTGTCCTGGGGATGGTGGTGGCCCTCTTCCTTCTTTTTGTACGTCCTCCCCACACAGCAAAGGGGTGACAGGGATGTTGCGGCGGTTTCTTTTTGGTCTTTTACTGATTTTTGGTTTTGGCGTGCTGGTTTATGCTGGGGAGCTTCCTGAGCTTCGGGGTGTCTGGATTGACGTGCGGAGCATTCCGGGGGATGAAGCGGGCGTGCGGCACATGGTGGAGCGGCTTTCCCGGGCGCACTTCAACGCCCTCTTTGTGGAGTCCTTCTACCGGGGGGAGACCATTTACCCTTCGGAGTTCCTTGAAAGCACCGGTCTTCCTGCGCAGATGGAACATTTCAGGCGCCTTGGGTTTGATCCCCTCAGGGTGTTCGTCGAGGAGGCCCATCGGCGCAACATGCAGGTTCACGCCTGGTTCCATATGTTCTACGTGGGGCTTGATGCGCCGGGACCTATACTTTCAGCTTTTCCCCAGTGGGCGGCCCGGAACCGGGATGGGTCGTCCGGGTACACCCAGGGGGGCAAGCGGTTCTTCTTCATGTGTCCCCTGCATGAGGGAGTGCTCGAGTTCTACAAAGGGCTTCTTGGGGAGGTTGTGGAACGCTACGACCTTGACGGGGTGCACTTCGATTACTTCCGCTTCCCCGATCCCACCATCGCCGATACCTGTTACTGTGAAGCCTGCCGTCAGGCGTTCCGAAAGGTAAAGGGGTTTGATCCCCTTGCTCTTGATCCGGTAGAGAACTTTGAGGTCTACCGGGAGTGGGTAGCCTTCAGGGCAAAAGGGCTTTCGGACTTTGCCGCTTCCCTTTCGGCACACCTCCGTCGCCTCCGGCCGGAGCTTCTTCTCTCCTGTGCGGTGAAGCCCTTCGGGTTTCCCCTTGAGGGGTATCCCGGGTTTTTGCAGGACTGGCCCACCTGGGGAAGGAAGGGGATTTTCGATTTCCTCGTCCCCATGACCTACAGTTCCCGACCGCAGGAATTTGAGGGGATGCTGCGCTTTGTTCGGACGTTCCTGCGGGGGGTCCCGTTCTGTGCGGGGGTGTGGTGCATGGGGATGGATGCGGCCACCGTTCTTGAAGAAATCCAGAGGGCCAGGAGGCACACCCCCTGCGGCATTGTCCTTTTCGCCTATCCCTACCTTGGAGATGACCTTCTTGCTGCCCTTTCCCGGGATGCTTTCGCCACTTTTTCTCTACCTCCCGGAAAGGAAGATTTTCCCCATCTCGTTTTTTCGCCCCTTGACCCTCAGGATTTCCTTGAGAAACGCCGGACCATAAGGGCAAAGAGGGTGGACGAGCCTTGTGTGGTGGATGGGGTACTTGAGGAACTCTGGCAGGAGGCGGACTGGCAGGGAGGTTTTTCCCTCATCGTGGGAGGAAAGCCCTCCCGGGATACAAAAGTTGCCGTGCTTTACGATGAAGAATGCCTCTATGTGGCCTACGTCCTTGAGGGGGAGCCCCAGAAGGGGAAAATCACCCAGCGCGACGGCCCGGTGTTCTACGACGACTCGGTGGAGCTCTTCCTCGATCCCTGGGCAAGCCGGAGCTTCTTCTTCCAGTTTGCAGCGAACCTCATCGGGACGCAGTACGACGGCTCTTCCTTCCTGGGGGCTCGTTTTGACGGAACCTGGCAGGTGGGCGTGGCGGAGGTGATGGGGGCAACGGTTGTGGAGATGGCCATACCCTTCAAAACGCTTGGCCGGGGTACTCCCCGGGTGGGGGAGTGCTTCGGGGTGAACTTTTGCCGGAACGACCTGACGCAGGGAGAATTCTCAACTTGGACGGAGATGCCCGGAATCTACGGGGCCTCGTTCTTTTTCGGAACCCTGGAATTTGGGCCCTAAGAAACACCTATAGGGGAGCCGCCTCTCTGCGGGAAGGCAGCCCCCCTATAGGTGCAAGGAGGGGATTTTCGCTCGTCAGAAATCTTTTCTCAAACTCCAGGAGATAATTATAGAGGGTTTCCCCTACCTGTCAAGAGGGTGGGGAGGAATTTTTTAAAAAATTTTGGAAAGCATCCGGTGGCCGGAGAAATCGGATTCTCTAATCTTCCGAAGCAAGAAGGAACGCGCCTCATCTCCCCCTTGTTTTCTGTACCTTAGTATGGTAGTATACAAAAGGAAAGGAGCTGGTTCTGCATGCGCGTTGTCGCCTTTGGGGAGGTTCTCCTTCGCCTCACCCCTCCAGGGTTTGCCCGGATTGTCCAGGCCGAGGCCTTTGAGGTCACCTATGGTGGTGCCGAAGCCAATGTGTGTGCCTTCCTCGCTCAGATGAGCATTCCAGCGTCTCTTGTGACCAAACTCCCCCTGAATCCCCTTGGGGATGCGGCGCTTTGGCATCTCCGCCGTTTTGGTGTGGATACAGAGCACGTTGTGCGGGGTGGCGAGCGGATTGGTGTGTACTTTTTTGAGCGCGGGGTCTCACAGCGTCCTGGAAAAGTCATCTACGACCGGAGGCATTCGAGCTTTGCCTGTGCCAGGAAGGGAGAATTCCCCTGGGAAAGCATTCTTGAGAGAGCTTCGTGGCTGCATTCCTCAGGGATTACTCCCGCTTTGGGAGGAGAACTGCCTGGGATCCTCGAAGAGGCTTTCCGTACGGCCAGAAAACTTGGCGTGACCGTGAGTTTTGACCTGAATTACCGGGAAACGCTCTGGAGTCCGGAAACGGCAAGAAGCGTTCTCTCTCCCCTGATGCCGTATGTTGATGTTTTCGTGGGTAACGAACACCAGGTGAGGGAGGTCTTTGGTTTTTCCTGTGATGGGGAGCGACGGGAATACCTTCCTCGCCTTGCCCGGGAACTCCACGAGCGTTTCGGCGTGAAGACTGTTGCCCTGACCTTTCGGGAGGGGAGTCTTGCGCATCTGAGTCGAATTGGCGCCATGCTCTCCAGCGGGGAAACCACCTGGTTTTCGCGAATGCACGAGGTGGCCGTTGTTGAGAGCATCGGTGCTGGGGACTGTTTCACCGGAGGGCTAATATTCGGAATGCTCCGGGGGTTTCCTCCCGGAGAGTGCCTTGAGTTCGCCGTTGCCGCGTACTGTCTCAAACACACCGTTCCCGGGGACTTCGGCGTTCTGAGCTTCGAGGAAATCCAGCATCTTGCCCTGGGAATGTTCTCCCCTATGACCAGGCGATAGGAGGTGTGGCAGCAATGTGGAAGGTGGTTTTTCGCTGGTTTGGCGAAAGGCACGATCCGGTTCCTCTTGAGTACATCCGCCAGATTCCGGGAGTTGAGGGTATTGTTAGCATGCTCATTGATGTGCCCACGGGGGAAGTCTGGCCGAAGGAACGAATTCTTGCTCTCAAAAAGACCATAGAACAGCACGGTCTCACTTTTGAGGTTGTGGAGAGCGTCAACGTCCATGAGGCCATCAAGCTTGGCCTGCCGTCTAAGGACCGGTACATCGAGAACTACAGGGCAACGCTCCGGCATCTTGCGGAGGCAGGAATTCGAGTAGTGGTCTACAACTTCATGCCCATGTTCGACTGGGTACGGACGGACCTCTGGAAGGTGCTTCCCGATGGCTCGAAAACCATGGCGTACGACCATCGGGTACTTGCTGGTCTTTCGCCCCGGGAAATCGTCGATCGGGTGAAGCGCGACGGCCATTCTTTTGCCCTCCCCGGCTGGGAGTGGGAACGCCTGGAGGAGATTGAACGCCTTTTCGCACTCTACGAGGGTATGGACGAGGAAAGACTCTTCGCGAATCTCGTGGACTTCCTGAAGGCGGTTGTTCCGCTGTGTGAGGAGCTTGGAATTCTCCTTGCTATCCATCCCGATGACCCCCCATTCAGTGTCTTCGGGCTTCCCAGGATTGTGACCAGCAAGAGCCAGATTCTACGATTGCTTGAGGCTGTGGACAGTCCGGCGAATGGTCTTGCCCTCTGCACCGGGTCCCTTGGGGTTCTTGAAGATAACGACATCCCTGATATGATTCGAACCTTTGGAAGGATGGGCCGGCTGCATTTCGTGCACCTCAGGAATCTGAAGAGAACCGGGGATCGGTCGTTCCAAGAGGTCGCCCATCCCTCCTTCTGCGGATCTCTGGATATGTTCGCCATTGTGAAGGCTTTAGTGGAAATTGGATACAGCGGCTATATGCGACCGGACCATGGACGGATGATCTGGGGGGAGGAGGGACGTCCGGGATATGGCCTCTATGACCGGGCCCTGGGCATTGCCTATCTTCTGGGGCTTTGGGAGGGAGTGGAGCGAATGCGTGAGGAGGCCTCTCCTTGCGGGGAGAGGTTCGTGGTGGCCTCTTCGGGGAAGCCGTGATCCAGGGTGCCGGTTTCGTTTGACGCTTCGGATGGAAAAGTGGTATAACGAGCTGTCTTTAACGAAAGAAGGGGCAAGGATGCAAAGGATTTTGCCCCTGATTCTGACTCTCCTGGTAGTATCCGTTCTGGTGGCCACAGGATGTGGTGGAACAGCTCAGCCAGCTTTGTGCACGCTGCGGGTTCAGTCGACTTCTCCATACGTGTGGGGATACGTCTGGGTGAACGGGATGAACACAGGTGTGTACCTGGATCCCATGGGTGTGGCACAGGTGGGTCAATACCCCTGCGGCCAGCAGGTGAGCGTACAGATTGTCGACGAATTTGGCCAGTTCAGTCACATTGAAGTCGTCACCATGGTCAGCCCGGTGACAACACTGAACTTCTCCTGGTGGTAATATGAGAAAGCGCCGGGGTGGAAGACCCACCTCGGGTTCTGACGTTGTGCTTTTTCCCTTCCTGTTCTTCCTCCAGATTCTCTGTTGTGTGCTCAGGAGAGGGGCTTTCTATGGGCTCTTGTGCCCCTTCTCAGGATGGTCCTGGTGGACGTGAAGGGGGGCCCACGTAACTCCGTTTCCAGAGGACTCTTTCTGCTTTTTCCCAGCCTTTTGCTTGGTCCCCGACCGGTACAGAGGAAAGTGTCGTCGACCTCCGGTAGTGCAAAAACCCCTGGGGATCGACGACACTTTAAGAAACCCCTCTGACCAGCTTGACAGATGGAAAAAGTTGTGCTTTCATTTACATAAAGCGTACCTTGGCAGGTGAATATGGCTTTTTCAGGAATCCTTATTTTACGCCCATAGAACGGGTTTGTAGCCTACCTATGAGGGATTGAAACTACCTGTTATTCACTTTCCTTATACCGTATGCCTTCAGTTTGTAGCCTACCTATGAGGGATTGAAACTCTATAATCTTGCCAGAAAAGAAAACCCAAAAGGGAGTTTGTAGCCTACCTATGAGGGATTGAAACACATCGTCCGGACACATGTATCTGTCTCGCAGAATCTGTTTGTAGCCTACCTATGAGGGATTGAAACAAGACCTTCCCATCCACCCAGCCAGCGAAGATCTTCCGTTTGTAGCCTACCTATGAGGGATTGAAACTTATTGCCTTTTTCTTGTGGATCCGGCACTGGGAGAGTTTGTAGCCTACCTATGAGGGATTGAAACGTGTCAGATATTGTCACTCCAGCTCTGGTGAGCACTGTTTGTAGCCTACCTATGAGGGATTGAAACTGAATCTGCCCTGCGACCCAGCCAGTAACCATAGTTCGTTTGTAGCCTACCTATGAGGGATTGAAACCCCTATAAAACACCTGCTTCACCGTGAGCCCCTCAGTTTGTAGCCTACCTATGAGGGATTGAAACTGCAGCCACCAAGAGAATGCATCGGATTCTTGTTCGGTTTGTAGCCTACCTATGAGGGATTGAAACGCTATCTCTGGTGTGAAACATTCTCGAACAGCAAAAGTTTGTAGCCTACCTATGAGGGATTGAAACGCAAGCTGCCTCTCCTTCGCCTTGAGCGTTGACACCGTTTGTAGCCTACCTATGAGGGATTGAAACGCTATAACTGATGCTGCAACAGATACAGGTTTAGAAAGTTTGTAGCCTACCTATGAGGGATTGAAACAGGTTACAAATCTCAAGGATTTCCGTAATGCTTTGTCGTGTTTGTAGCCTACCTATGAGGGATTGAAACAAAGTAATCCAGGATGAGCTTTCGGACTTTGGGCCCCACGTTTGTAGCCTACCTATGAGGGATTGAAACTTGTTTGTACCAGCTTGTGCTTCTTCGTATGCCGATGTTTGTAACCTACCTATGAGGGATTCAGCGTGCTTTCCTTTTCGTCTTCTTGTCTTGTCCCTTCCTGAATCTCTTTTTTTCTCGCGGTATACGGAAGTCTCTTCTTGACTCCTCTCTTTCAGAATGC
>Ga0272449_1001716_pt1 | contig 21866 bp, 19 predicted proteins | sample YNPCB0241_FD_198679 | JGI IMG/M metagenome (GOLD analysis project Ga0272449, IMG submission 198679) | Hot spring sediment microbial communities from Yellowstone National Park, WY, United States - YNP-CB-024-1 | ecosystem: Environmental > Aquatic > Thermal springs > Hot (42-90C) > Sediment... | reverse complement strand
TCGTGCCAATCTTGCCAAACCCCCAGCACTGCAATTTGGCTAGCTTTTCTCGGATCATCCACTTTGGACATTTTGGACAACTTTCGATAATGTCCAAAATCTCCGAAACATTGTCGCAAGACATGCTGTCACTACATGTCTTTTTTTGAACAAAACTCGCACCGTAAGTGAAACCGTGCGGATAGGCAGACTAGAAAGACTGCGTGCGACAGGGCAAAATACTGTACTGTAAGGCTAAGGCGACCCCCGAAAAGCGAAAGTGACCATCAGCAATTCATACTCAAAACTCGGATAATGAATTTTTGGGCTAAAGAACCCCCTTGACTTTGCTTTTCTGTCCAATTATTATTCCGTCACCCGCTTGGGGCGTGGCTTTGGCTTTCGCCTAATCTAAGTTGGGGCGGGATTTTTTGAAGGAGGCTTATGGATCAAGAAGTTCGAACGACTCAACAAGATGAAGAACAGGATTTCGCTGCCCTTCTCGAAAACTACAATCATGCTGATGTTCGAGAAGGCGAGATCGTCAAGGGTAAGGTCGTCAGAGTCGAAAAGGATTGGGTGCTTGTGGACATAGGGTTCAAAAGCGAAGGACGGATTCCCATTGCCGAGTTTCAGGACGAGAACGGAAATCTTACGGTCAAGGAGGGTGATGAGACCTATGTCTATGTAGAGGCAAGGGAAAACGAAGACGGGCTGTTAGAGCTCTCCCGCGAAAAGGCAGAAAAGCTGAAACTCTGGGATGACATTGCTTCTGCCTACGAACGGGAAGGGGTGATAGAAGGCACGATAGTGGGTCGGGTGAAAGGAGGTCTTACTGTTGACATTGGGGTAAAGGCGTTCTTGCCTGGTTCCCAGATTGATTTGCGCCCCGTGAAAGACCTTGACAAACTCATCGGACAAAGGTTCAAGTTCAAGGTGATAAAGTTCAACAAGAGGCGTGGGAACATCGTGCTTTCCAGACGGGCTATCCTTGAGAGAGAACGGGAAGAGGCAAAGAAGCAGACGCTCGCAAAGTTGCAGGTAAATCAGATAGTGGAAGGCACCGTCATGAACATCACAGATTACGGCTGTTTCGTTGACCTGGGTGGGATTGACGGACTTCTGCATGTGACGGATATGACATGGGGACGAATAAGCCATCCTTCAGAGCTCGTGAAGGTAGGGGACCGTGTCAAAGTAAAGGTCTTGAAGTTCGACCCAGCCACAGAAAGGGTGTCATTGGGCATGAAGCAGTGCACCGAGGACCCATGGCTTCACGCCGAAGAGAAATACCATGTAAACGATAGGGTTAAAGGGAAGGTTGTATCGCTTGCGGATTATGGGGCATTTGTGGAGCTTGAGCCTGGCATCGAGGGACTGATCCATGTTTCCGAAATGTCGTGGACGAAAAAGGTCAAGCACCCAGCAAAGATTTTGAGTGTTGGTCAGGAGGTCGAGACTGTAGTACTTCAGGTTGATGCCAAGAGTAAGCGCATCGCGTTGGGGCTGAAACAGGTCGAGGCCAATCCGTGGCAGTTGCTCGCAGAAAAGTATCCGCCTGGAACAAGAGTCAAGGGAAAGGTGAGTTCTGTGACCTCTTTTGGTGTGTTCGTAAAGTTGGAAGGCGAGGAGATAGAAGGACTTGTGCACCAACAGGATTTGTCATGGTCGAGAAAGATAAAAAGCCCAGCGGATATGTTCAAGAAGGGAGACGAAGTCGAAGCGGTTGTGCTGTCGGTTGACCCTGAAAAGGAGAAGTTTACGCTGGGTATCAAGCAACTTACTGAAGACCCGTGGGAGCGCGTGCCCGAGAAGTATCCTCTGGGCACAATCGTCACAGGAAAGGTAACAAAACTCTTAGACTTTGGGGCAATAGTGGAGCTCGAGGACGAAATCGAAGGGCTTGTCCATATTACCGAGCTCCGACCAGAAAAGGTCGAAAATGTAGCGTCGGTTGTGAAGGTGGGCGATACAGTTACCGCAATGGTCATAAATCTGATCCCCGAAGAAAGGAAACTTGGTCTTTCTATAAGAAAGTGGATGGAAGCAGAGGAGATGAAGGAAGCGCAGGCTTATGCAAAAGCCCAGGTATCTGCGCCGCCAACGACCCTTGGTGACCTGATAAAAGAGAAGATTGACATTTCAAGCCTTCCCAAGCAGGGAAAGGGTGTAAGCTCGAAGGAAAAGGGCACTGGTGCACCGAGAAAGGCTAAAGAGATTAGAGCGCATGAGGATTTTGGGGATTCAAAACCCGAGTGACCGAGAAAACAGACCGCACTACTGAATAAGATAATAGTTTAGAGTAGTTTCCTGCCGCGCCATAAAAGGTTCGCCAGAGCAAAAACGAGGACGAGGGCTAAAATATGAGACGCGCCCAGGCTCGTCGAGACAAGAAAACCGCATCCGCCCGACGGAGAGGAATGCGACCCAGAGGGCACGCAAGAGCCATAATACAGGACAAAGCCAGAAGGGCACGAGGAAGGTGAAGTATCCGAGAAGCTCGAGAGGTCTTGCGTTCCAGCACGGTCTTCGGGATAGCCGTGCCCATCGTTGTGTATCTCCAGATTGTCGTTTGTCGCATCCACGGCTAGGTCGCTGGTTTCTAAAGGCAGTGGGTTTTCAAGAATGTCTTCGATAAGACCGATTGTCTCGCATTGTCCGAGCTCGTTGCAGATTGTATTCGAAGGACAAGTCCCGCAAGTGCCACCGCAGCCATCAGGACCACACTGCTTGCCAGCACAGGATGGCACACAAACACATTTCCCTTGCGCATTGCATTCGTAGCCTTGCTTGCAAATACCGCATGTGCCCCCACATCCGTCATCTCCACATTCCTTTCCAGAGCACTGAGGCTCACACCCGACACATTGCCCATTTATATTGCATGTCTTGCCTGGAGGGCAGGTTCCACAGGCATTAGGCTGGTCAGGGCAACCACCATTTCCACACTCCTGTGCGAAACAGTTCGGGGTGCAGGTGATGAGGACGCACTTTCCACCTGCGCAGATGTAGCCTTGAGGACAAGTCCCGCACGACCCTCCACAACCATCCTTTCCGCATTCAGCACCTTGACAATATGGAGTGCACACGCACTTATCGTTCACGCACGACCACTGGGGTCCATAGGGACAAGAGCACTTTCCCCCACAACCATCGTCACCACAATAGTCTTTGGGACACTTTGGGGTGCAACTAAGACAGCATGCTTCGTAGTCCTCACAGCAAGTCCCTCGAGAGGTGCATAAACTGTCGCAATCGCACCAAGTTCCTCGAAAACCACAGTTCCCGTAACAACTGTAGGACGGGTCGCCACAACTTACAGCCACAACATCTCTGTCCCAAAGGAGAAGCCCGCACAAGACAAAAGATGCTAAAAGATGTGTTTTCATGGAAGCCTTCACTACAGAGGTGCTTCCCATAAAAACCTCAAAATCATTTTCTAAACTTGCAAGAACAAACTCAAGCGCTTTTTGCAAGATATGAGAGGATTGCCTTCAGGTATTTATAAAACCGCTGGACTGAAGATATTGAGCAACTTTCCTTTACTGAGTGGGCACCTGTTATGTTTGGACCGATAGAAATTGGGTCAATATCAGGGATATTCGCCTTGATAACCGCGCACTCCAGACCCGCATGGACAGCAGTTACTGTTGGTTCGACCCCGAACACCTCCTTGTGAACCTGTTTTGCTACCCGCAATAAAGGCGATTCGACATCTGGTTGCCACGGAGGATACTCGCCTCCAAAGACCACCTTCCCATTCGCAAGCTCCCCACATGCCTTTATGCCAAGACGAACCGCCTCCATCTGCGACGCAACAGAAGACCTCGTGTTGCAGATGACAAGCGCCTCATCCCCTTCCCTTCGAACTATGGCAAGGTTCGAAGATGTCTCGACTAGCCCTTTCAACGCCTGACTCATTCCAAGGACACCGTGAGGAAGGGCAAGAAGAAGTTTCAAAAGCTCCTTTGGCGATGCCCTTTTATCCGATGGTTCTTCCCCCACGGTGCAGCGAATCGCACACGGTTTGTCGCTATATTTGAGTTCCTGACGCACGATACCCTCGAACGCAGAGATTTTGGACACAAAGTCTTCTGCCATGGATTTCGGCACATAAACGAATCCAAAAGCCCTTGACGGTATTACATTTTTGCGGGTGCCGCCCGATATTTCTCCAAGAATAAAATCCATCCCGTCCGTGGCAAAGGCGATTGCACGCCCCAGAATCTTCAAAGCATTCCCCCTGCCTTTGTCTATCTCAAGACCAGAGTGACCGCCTGCGAGTGCACCAAAACTCCCGTCCGCCTCGATACCACCCACCTCCACCTTGACCCATACATAGTCAGGTGGCTGGACGATTTCGCCGAGTTTCAGATGTATCGTGGCATCAGCCCCGCCTGCACACCCAATATATATGAAACCCTCTTCCTCTGAATCGAGATTTATCAGTTTCCTGCCCGCAAAAGAAGAAGGCTTCAAGTTCGATGCGCCAGTAAGCCCTGTCTCCTCTTCGATGGTAAAGACTAGCTCGAGTGGCGGGTGAGCAAAGTCTTTTTCAATCGCTACTGCGAGCGCAGTGCACAATCCAATACCATTGTCAGCACCAAGAGTCGTCCCTTTGGTCTTTATAAAGTCACCATCTACGAACGCTGGTATCCTGTCTTTTTTGAAATCGTGCGTGGAATCTTCACTTTTTACGCAAACCATATCCAGATGCGCCTGAAGCACTACGGGTTCACAAGCCTCAAAACCCTCAGACCCCTCAACCCTGACAATCACATTGCCCACCTCATCCACATGCGCCCTAAGTCCGTTGGCACGGGCAAAGTCCAATACGAACTCCCTCGCCTTCCCCTCATTTCCAGACTCCCTCGGGACGCTCAAAAGCGCATCGAACAATCCAAACAATGTTCTGGGTTCCAAATCTTTTATCTCGGTTGCCATTTTTATCCTCTCGAATAAAGACAAAGCATTGTGGCATTAATACTCGGCTCTTGCAAGGCGAAAGTCTTGAGCCTTGTCCGTATCCTGACAAAAAGAGGGCGTCTCGAACAGTTAGGGACGCTAAGCCTCTGCCCCACAGCGTTCAAATAAAAACCGCATCCTTTTGCGGGCGACCGATATTCTACTTTTATGCTTGACTAAAACATATCAAGACTAAAAGTTTATATGGCTTTTGTTTCAAAGGAGGAAAAATGAGCGAATTGCTGAAAGCTGGGACGCCAGCACCAGATTTTGAGGCCGTAACCCATGACCGTGGACGAATCAGGTTGTCGGATTTTCGTGGCAATGTGGTCGTCCTTTACTTCTATCCTAAAGATAACACGCCTGGTTGCACAAAAGAGGCGTGCGGGTTTAGAGATGTGTTCGATGATTTAAAGGATTTGGGTGTTGTCGTGCTTGGTGTAAGCAAGGACAGCGTAAAAAGCCACGAGTCGTTCGCAAAGAAGTATGGGTTGCCTTTCTCGCTTGTATCCGACCCTGAGGGAGAGGTGATTTCGAAGTTCGGTGCATGGAAACAAAAAAGTATGTTTGGCAAAAGTTTTCTTGGGATTCGCCGTGTCACATATCTAATCGGTAGGGATGGGGTGATCGCGAAGGTATTTCCCGATGTGAAGCCTGAAGAGCACGCCAAGGAAGTGCTTGAGGCGGTTCGAGGACTTCAGGCTTAGGAGGAGGACACGGACAACCCCGTGTCTATTTGTTGCTAGAATGCGGTATTGAGTGTAACATTTCTTTTTGTTTTACTGTTTTAGCAACCATTGCACTTGCTATTTAGACTCTTTCGCGCGCTCACGCTGTTTGTGTTACTCAAAAAATACGAGGAGAATTGGCTAGGACCGAGATTGGCGCTCAAGTTCAGCCGAAAAGCACCATCCCGATACCTCCAGAATTTCTTTCGTGCCCTAAAGCCGATCGCGTCTCACATTTTGAGTTCAAGCCTCGCCGTGCTCACCTCATGACTCTCAATAAAGCCAACGAAAGAGGGGTTGTGATACAATCCTTTGGTGTTGATCACCCGTTTCTGTTGTGCAAAGTCCACACCATAACTCCAAGGTTTGCTGTTGGGCACAGATGGACGAGGCAGGAGTGTCTGTGCACTCTCGCTCGTCAGGTTATTTTTTGGTCCGTATCGGACGAAGTTCTGTGGTGGGAGAGGGTATCGGGATCGTGTGAGATGTTTTCAGGGGTCAGGTGGCTGAGAAAAGGGGCGGGGGAAGCAAGGCCGAGCCATAAGAACCAAAATTTTCCATCGGAATTTGGGGGGAGTTTTCATGAGATTTCTTGCCATTTCCGTTGCATTATTAGTTGGCCATGTTTGTGACTATCCATATCTTTACTTGGCACTTGGAAAAACGCCGCGGACAGGCTGTTTCCTAAGCAAGTACGCATGAAGGGTATTATGCATCAGACAGGCGATGGTCATTGGACCTACGCCACCAGGAACGGGGGTGATAAATGAAGCCTTTTTGGAAGCGCTTTCAAAGTCCACATCGCCACAAAGTTTTCCGTCTTGCCCTCTGTTTATCCCCACATCAATCACAATAGCCCCTTCTTTTATGAAATCCCCTGTTACAAACCCTGCTTTGCCTATTGCAGCGACCACGATGTCTGCTTCCCTGACTACTTGTTGCAAGTCTTTTGTCTTCGAGTGGCACACAGTTACGGTTGCATTTCTTTGAAGCAAGAGAATGGCGGTTGGTTTGCCCACTATAAGGCTTCTTCCAATGACCACAGCCTTTTTCCCCTGCACCTCGACCCCTGTTTCTTCGATAAGTTTCATGATGCCAAGCGGGGTACATGGCACAAGCCGAGGCTCTCCTGAAAGCAAAAGCCCTAAGTTCATGGGATGAAAACCGTCCACATCCTTCAGAGGGCTTATTGCATTTATGACCTTAGTTTGCGAGATGTGGGCTGGGAGGGGAAGTTGCACAAGGATCCCGTCCACGCTGTAATCCGCGTTGAGATCGCTGATAAGCTTCAACACCTGTTTTTCTGTGACTGATTCATCTAGATGGTGCGTCGTTGATGCAATTCCACACTCTTCGCAGGCTTTTGTCTTATTTCTAACATAAATGAGCGACGCCTGATTGTTTCCAACCAGAACCACATGCAGACTCGGGCACACACCCAAGGCTTGGATCTTCTCTTTTACTTCCTTTTTCAGTCTCGCCGACACCTCTTTGCCGTTAATTATGGTTGCAGTTGACATCTTATCCCTCCAAAAAACTAAATGCCTGGCAATGGCTTTTCATGGAAAGCCAAAAGAGTCTTTATAGGCACACAGAGCCCCACATCTTCTATCCTTAGCGCATCTCTGCAAACCTCGCCTATTATCCTTGCAGGAATTCCACTTTTCCTTGCATCTTCTAAAAACCTGTGCCCAGACCCACGAGGCACGCTCACAACGACCCTTGATCTGCCTTCACCAAAAAGGGTTTCCAAAACCTTGTCCTTTTCTATCCCGACCCTACATCTAACACCAAGCCCTTTTTCAGATGCAATCATGCACTCTGCAAGTGTAAACAAAAGCCCCCCATCAGATATGTCATGTGCGCTCTTTATCCTGCCTTTCTCTATGGAATCGCATAGGAAATCTATCATCCTTTTGTGCAGCAACACATCCACGCACTTTGGGTTTCCCTTCAATATCCCTACACAGCGCCTTATAAAAAGCGAGCCGTCCATTTCCCCCTCAACATTTCCAAGTAGCAAGACCTCGTCTCCCTCGTCAACAAAGCCTATTCCAACGCATTTCGAGCAATCTTCCACAATCCCGACAGCCCCTATGACTGGCGTTGGAAATATGGGCCTCCCGTTTGTTTCGTTGTAAAAACTTACATTGCCACCAGTCACTGGGACTCCAAACGCCCTGCACGCCTCAGCAATCCCTAGCACTGCCTCCCTGAACTGCCACATGACCTCTTTGTTTTCAGGGCTTCCAAAGTTCAGGCAATCCGTTATGCCTACGCACCTTGCCCCAACACACGCAAGGTTCAATAGCGCCTCTGCAACCACATTGAACCCACCAGACCTTGGATTTAGATATGTCTTTGCCCCATTCCCATCGAGCGTCATGGCAACCCCCTTTGGGGGCACTTCGATAAGCCTCATAACAGCAGAATCGCCCTTTTCAGGGGGTATCACGGTTCTTATCTGGACCATATGGTCGTATTGTTCATAGATCGGGCGCTTGGACCTGAAGGCAAAGTCATCAATAAGACGCAAGAAAGCGGATTGGATGTCTTCTTCTACCACAACCCGTGGCATTTTTTGAGTCTCTTCTAAGTAGGCTGGCTTTTCGAACGGTCTTTTATACAATGGCGCATCGTCAGTAAGGGCGCTAACTGGACAGTCCACAACCTTTTGCCCCCCAAAATACATCTCGACCCTGTTCGTGTCCGTCACTTCGCCTATGATGTTTGCATTGATGTCCCACTTCCTGAAAACCTCCAAAACCCTGTCACAATCCTCTGGTCTTGCAACCAAAAGCATCCTTTCCTGACTTTCTGATAGCAATATCTCTGGTGCGCTCATCCCTTTAGCCCTAAGTGGGACAAGGTCAAGGTCAACCCTTATCCCATGCCCACCCCTTGATGCCATTTCAACAGTCGAACATGTAAGCCCTGCTGCCCCCATATCCTGAATCCCCAACACAAGCCCTTCAGCCATCACCTCCAGACACGCCTCCATCAGCACCTTTTCTGTAAACGGGTCTCCCACCTGCACCGTCGGTCTTTTTTGCCCTGCCTCGTCTCCAAATGTTTGAGACGCCATAATAGCGCCCTGAATCCCGTCCCTCCCTGTGGTAGAACCCACATAAACGACCTTGTTCCCATTCCCACTTGCCTTCCCAAAGAATATCTTGTCTTCCCGCACGATGCCTATCGCAAACACATTGACAAGACAGTTATGGTCATAAGCCTCGTCATAGTTTGTCTCTCCCCCGACGGTTGGCACTCCCATGCAGTTTCCATAGAAGGCAATACCAGAGACCACGCCTCCTGCTATGTATTGTGTGCGAGGGTGTTTCAATGACCCAAACCAAAGTGAATCCATGACAGCAAAAGGTCTTGCACCCATCGTAAATATGTCCCTCAAAATCCCCCCAACCCCTGTGGCTGCGCCTTGAAAAGGTTCTATGAACGAGGGATGGTTATGGCTTTCTATCTTGAATGCAAGCGCATAGCCATTGCCAACCGATACAACGCCTGCATTTTCTCCAGGTCCCACCAGAACATCCTTTGTTTTCGTTGGAAACTCTTTTAGATAGACCCTCGAAGATTTGTAGGACACATGCTCGTTCCACATTGCTGCAAAGACAGCGATCTCTGCCTCTGTCGGCTCTCTTTGAAGAATCGAAAGAATCCGCTCATATTCATCATTAGAAAGACCCAGACTTATCGCCAGTTCTCGTTTTCTTTCCACCATCGCCTCCAACTAGAGTCTTCTTCCCGAAAGATATGCGATGAGGCTTCTAAACAATAGCGCCCCATCTTCCGAGCCAAGCAAAGACTCGCTTGCACGCTCTGGATGAGGCATCATGCCGAGGCAGTTCTTCTCTTTGTTCGAGATTCCAGCAATCCCTTCTAGCGAACCATTAGGATTCGATTCCTCTGTAACCGTGCCGTGTCTGTCGCAATATCTGAAGATAATCTGCCCATGCTTTTTCATGTCTTCTAAAACATCGGGCGGGGCGAAATAGTTACCTTCCCTGTGTGCAATCGGTATTTTAAGCACTTCTTTCCCTTCTAATCTGCACAGATAAGTAAAAGGCGTATCAGGGTTTTCGACCTTTATGAATACATCCCTGCATATAAACCTACCATTTTTGTTTATGCGCATCGCGCCAGGTAACAGTGAAGCCTCAAGCATGATCTGGAAACCATTACAAATCCCAAGGACCAGCCCCCCTGATTTTCCAAATCTTACGACATCTTCCATGATAGGGGAAAACCTCGCTATCGCACCAGACCTTAGATAATCGCCGTAAGAAAAGCCGCCGGGAAGGATAACGCAATCGGTCGCTGGAAGTCTTTTTTCTTTGTGAAACACAAAAGAAACATCCTGCTTCAATACAGATTCAAGCACATGAGCGCAATCCCTGTCGCAGTTCGAACCTGGGAAAACAACTATGGAAAACCTCATCCTTTCTCCCCGCCTTTTACAACGATAGAAAAGTCCTCTGTCACTGGATTTGCAAGCAGTGCCTTTGCCATCTCCTCGACCCTTTCTAGACTGCCTTCTACATCGAGGCGCACCACCTTTCCGACCCTGCACTCTTTTACTTCCATAAAGCCCAAAGAATGCAAAGCACGGAGCAGGGCAAGCCCTTGCGGGTCTAAAACCTCTTCTTTAGGCAAAACCACAACATCTACCTTAGGCATCCTCGCCTCCATCAAAGTCTTGACTATCTTGAACCAGAATGCATTACATTTCCAGATACAATCTCGAGGTTTTGTCAATAAACACAAAAATCCGTGACCCGAGCAACCCAAGCGCTTCCTGAAATCCCATCTCCGCCCGAGCAATACCCAGGCGTCCAATCAAGCCATCCACACTCGAAATCTCTGTCTTATCCTCGAAAAATCTGGAAAACACATCCATCACTCGTTCTTTTTCGCTTTGTCCCATCCTGTACATAAGTTCTTCGTCCTCGTCCTCGCCAAGCTTCATTAGGCAGTCAGAACCAAAATAAGCCTTCAGTGTGGAGCCATCCTGAAGAGGCAACTTCCTATGTCCAAACACAATCCTGTCCTTCAGAACCTCCGAGATGCTCAAAGCAAGTTGAAAGGTCTTCTGGAAATCTTGCAAGAACAAGCACTTAGTGCCGTGCGCCAGGTCAAGCAATGCGACCCTGAAAAACTCCCCTTGTAAGGCAGGATATTTGGGGGGAACATTTTCTTTTGGAAACAAGGCATAACCACGCATAAACCTTGCACTTGAAAGGGCTTTTGCGATGCCTTCATCGGATATGTTACGAACATATATGCGTCCGAAATATGTGCTTTTCACGCTTTCCCAAGGCTCCTTTCGAATATCGCATCAACATGCCTTAGATATCGCTTCTCATCAAAGCATTGCCTTATCTCTTCTTCGGTTAAAAGTGCCCTTATCTCCTTGTTCTGCATGACCTTGTCTAAAAGGTGCTTAAAGTTGCCCTCGAACAGGGAAGCCTTTTGCACAAGTTCATACGCCTTTTGTCTCATAAGCCCCTTTTCGACCAGTGCAAGGAGCAAAGCCTCCGAGAATATGCCACCACTAGTTAGTTCTATATTCTCTCTCATCTTTTCTGGTCTTATCTCGAGATTCTGCACGATGTTCGAAAGTCTCAGGGTTGCGAACTCGAGAAGTGAAGTTGCATCTGGTCCGATGACCCTTTCCACACTAGAATGGCTTATGTCTCGCTCGTGCCACAACGCAACATTTTCCATCGCAGGTAGGCAATAAGACCGAACAAGCCTTGCAAGACCGCACACATTCTCGGAGTCAACAGGGTTACGCTTGTGGGGCATCGCAGAAGAACCTTTTTGCCCCTGCCCAAATCCCTCTAGCACCTCTGAAACCTCTGTTCGATGGTAGTGTCTTATATTCAATGCTATGTGCTCAAGACACGACGCAGTAACGCCAAGTGTAGCGAAAAACCACGCAAACCTGTCTCTCGCCACAACCTGAGTTGCACACTCCTCCGCCCTTAGCCCAAGCCTTTCGAGCACCTTTCTTTCCCGCGACGGGCTTGAAAACGCCAGAGTCCCCACTGCACCAGAAAGTTTTCCAGTTCGAACACCCTCCAATGCTGACTGAAGCCTTTCAATGCACCTTTTCACCATGTTGCGCCAGCCAAGTGCGACAAGCCCAAATGTCGTTACCTCTGCATGAACCCCATGAGTCCGTCCCACGATAGGGGTATGTTTGTGCTGAACCGCAAGAAAACGAAGCGCTTCCTCGAGCCTTTCGAGTGCCTTCAATATAAGCCCCCCCGCATCTTTAAGTTGCAAAGCGAAGACCGTATCCATGACATCAGACGATGTAAGTCCAAAATGCACGAATCTCGTGTCTTCCCCTGCCTGCCTCTCCACATGCTCAAGAAAGGCGATCACCTCGTGCTTTACCCTTTTTTCGATCTCATCAATCTCGCCTATGTCAAGCCGCACCTTTTCCCTGATCCTTTTTGACGCGCCCTCTGGTGCAATGCCCTCTTCTTCAAGCGCTTCAAGATAGGCGAGCTCCACCTCCAGAAACAAAGAAAACCTGTGTTCCCTTGACCAAATCCGTCTCATCCCTTCTGTGGAATATCTTTCCAGCATCTGTTACCTCTCAACGAAAACAATCATCCCTTAGGCAAAATGTCTAAGACTGCCCGAGGCATTTACAAAGACAAGTCAGCACAACATCTAAAGCCATTCAGCGGACCTGGCAGGAACCTTTTGCTTGTGGTGGAGCAAGTGGCATCTTTGCCTGTCCCTGCATCTCCACCTGCGAGCACCCCTTCCTGAACCCATTCTGACGCATTTCCAACCATGTCATAGACGCCATATCTACTTACGCATTTTCCAGAAGAGCCAGAAGCCTTTAGTTTGCCACCCGACACATTGCACACCCCTTCCTCATAAGAATCACCGTAAGGCAGTTTCTCTCCACACGCCGTGCGCCATTCTTTGAGAGTGCAAAGCCTTTTTCCGCTCTTCTTGCACAAGTCGCTTGCAGTTGTTTTGCTTACACCGCCTTTTGGCGCCTCCCCTTTTCCTGGATATTCAAAGGTATCAATACAAAAGCCCACCTCTTTCAAAGGCACATTAGAGCCTTCGGCAACCTCGCTGTTCAAGACAACCTTCGACATCATAGGGGGGCAAGTGGCTATCTCTGCAAGTGTTCGCTTCTTTGGCACTGCCTCTTTTTCTTCCTTTATTTGGGGCTCCGTCGTAGTCGCTACCTGCGCGCCCTGGGTATCAGTTCCTTTGTCTGCAACAACCACATCCTTCACCGTCACAACTGCCTTTGGAGTCTCGACCACAGCCTGTTTTGAAGGCTCACCTCCCTCCTCTTTTCCTTCCCCGCCCTTTCCTTTCATAAGCGAATAAAGACCAACTGCACCTCCCCCAACTACGACAAAGATCAAAAACAACAACAAAAATGTCCTGAATGGTGACTCCTCTCTGGGCGCCATGACAACAGGCTTTCTTGCCATCCTTTCTGCTGGTGGCACCACTTCATGTTGCGCCACACTTTCCATCTCGAGCACCCCAGATTTCGCCTCAGGCATAGGTTCAGCACTTACAGTTGCGGGCGTTATGGGCTCTTGCAGAGGTGGTGCTGGAGGCATTTCCTCGGTCACAACCTCCACCCCTTCTATACCTTCTTCCACCACTTCTCCCTCGGATATCTCGATTCCCTCGATTTCCTCGACACGAGCTTCGATTCCTTCAGTAGTTTCCTTCACCTTCCGCTCTTGCAAAGCCGCCCCAGCCGCTTCGAAACCCACCGTTTCCCTGCCAATCTTTTCTTCTTCCACCTCTTCCAAAGCCTCCTCTGGTATCTCTGGAGGCACAGTCTCGACCCGAGCAGGGACTTTCTCTTCGACCCTCAGGTCTTCGACCTTTTCGACCTTCTCTGGGACCTCGATGCGAACTGTCTTGGAGATGTCCTCTATCCCCTCGACCTCTTTCACCGCTGATTCAATTGCCACTTTATCTTCCGCTACATGTTCTGGGGCTCTTGTCTCGAGCACAACAGTTGTTTCCGCCTCTTCCAGAGTAGGTTCCGCACGAGGTGGCTTTACAACCGCTTCGCTAACAGCCTGCGATTCCGCCTGCACCACTGCTGGTGCTGGCTCTAGTGTTTCTTTTTCAACAACAATCTTTTCTTCTACCTTTTCCTCTTTAGGCGCGACCGCTGGCTGTTCTTCTAAGGTCTTTTCTGCCTCGACAGCCCTTGCGACTTCCACCGAAACTGGCTTCACAGGCTCAATCTTCTGCTCCTCCTGAGTTGCCTTCAACTTAATCGCCCTGAATGAACCAGTCTCGTGATACCTTCTTTTCCACAGACCCTCTGACTCCACCACATCCAGACACTGCATCAAAGCATTTCTGAACTCCTCGACCGACGAATATCTTTCCTCTGCACGAAAAGCAGTCGCCACAGAAAAAAGCTCGTCAAACCTCGATGTAAGCCTTGGCACCTGTTCTGAAAGCCTGACCTCTGGTTTCACAGGATTGCCAGCAAGTATCTCTCCAAAGATGAGCCCAAGGGCATAGATGTCTATCTGTGGCGTCTCTTTTGCCGGGTCAATGAGCTGCTCTGGCGCCCTATAATAGTCCTCCAATGGTATTTCCTGATCCTCTTTGAGCTGGGACGCCAACAAATAGAATGGGTCTGAAAGCACGAGTCTTTCAGGCAAGATAAAGATGTTCTGTGGCTTGAGGTTGCCATGTATCGCCCCTTTCCTATGTATTGATTCCACCCCATCGCAAATCTTGTTCATCACAGCCCTGATCTTCGGAACCGTAAAATACTCCCCACTCTCTGCATGAAGGTCAAAGATCGCCTGCAAAGACATGCCTTCAATAAGCTGGCATGTTATAAAATAGAACCCTTGGTCCTCCAGAACCTCAAAGATTCGGACAAGGTTCGGGTCTTGATATGTTCTTGCCCTGTAAAGGCGATAAAGGTTCTGCTCCCTGAAAGCGGACTGAAATAACTCGGGTTTGAATACCTTTACTGCCACAGGAAGGTCTTGTAGCAGATCCAGAGCCTTGAAAACGACAGCATTCGGACCAGCACCCCTTCCGAACACGAGCCTGAATCTTCCAGCCAGTTTCTCGCCGATATTCGGGAACTTGCTCTTGGAATCCATATCTATGCCTCCAGCCAAAAGCAGTCAGGTCCCGCCTGACATCTGAAGAACCAGTGATATTTTTACCATAAATAGCCAAACCTAGGCAAATGAATGTTAGGGTTAGAAACCAGACCAAAAATGGTGCCCCAGTCCAACCTGCGAAACGAACCTTGAAGTTATAGAACCTTCTCTTGACTTTTTGAGGCAAAACGCACAAAAATAACTACATGATGCGCGAGCATTCGCGATTCCAGCTCGAGGCAACAAAACTGGGCAGAACTGTGGTGTTTCAAGTGACCGTCTTCGAACGCATAGACAAGGCGAAGAAGACTTTGTTTGCAGAAACACAATGCTCTGACCCCTTCCACTTTTTGCTTCAGTTCATCGTAAAGGATGCTAGCGACTTCAATGAGTTGCTGGACAAGTTTATTCAAGAGCTGTCGTTCAGGGGATTCGAGCCTGTGCGCTATCGTGTCAGTGGCGGGAAGGCTTGGGGGGGATGGACTAATCTTCAGGGGCAGAATAAAGGTGCTAGTTCGCAATGATGGCTTCTCTGGATTTTGGATGAGGTAGAAGATGCAAGAAACTCTAGATGTCATGCATTGTTCCTCCGAGGTTTACCCCTTCTCGAAGACTGGAGGGCTCGCAGATGTCTCGTATGCGCTGCCCGAGGCGCTTTCTAGGCTAGGATTGAAGGTGACTGTAGTGACCCCACTTTACAAGAGCGTTGACAGGCAAAAGTTCAACATAGAGCCGTTCCAGAAGCCTTTCGAGATGACAATGGGCGGGAAAACCTTTGTGTTTCAACTGTTCCATACAGCATTACCACATGGAACGCAAGTTTTTCTTGTGGGATGTGATGAACTATTCGGGAGGGATTACCTTTACGGGACAAAGGATGGTGACTACCCTGACAACTATTTGAGGTTCGCCTTCTTCAGCAAGGCGGTTTTCAGGGTGATGAGGGCTTTGAGGAAGACTCCAGACATCCTCCACTCTCATGACTGGCAGACAGGGCTTGTCCCGGCCTTCAACAATATCTATCACCTTGACCTTTGTGCCACTGTGTTTACAGTGCATAACCTTGCATATCAGGGACTGTTTCAAGCAGAAGTCATGCCAGAGATAGGGATGCCATGGGAGTATTTCACGCCCGAGTTCATCGAGTTCTATGGGAAGGTCAACTTCTTGAAGGCGGGGCTCGTGTTCTCAGACAGGATAACGACCGTAAGTCCTCAGTATGCAAAGGAGATCACGACAGAAGAGTTTGGTTGTGGCCTGCATGGGCTTTTGAAGAAAAGGGAGGGATCCCTGCAAGGCATCTTGAACGGTGTGGACTACACAGAATGGAACCCCGAGACCGACAAGTACATCCCCAAAAACTATAGCATCAAAGACCTGAGCGGGAAAAAGGTGTGCAGGGAGGCGCTCTTGAAGGAGTTCAAGGTTCAAGCATCTGAGGATACGCCAATCTTTGGCATGGTTGGTAGGCTTTGCGAACAGAAAGGGTTTGATATTGTGCCAAAGATTGCGCATGTCCTCGATGCCTTATCTGCTCGTCTTGTGGTTCTCGGGACGGGGGATAGATATGTCGAGGAACTTTTGAAAGGCGTTGCAGCCCGATATCCAGGCAAAATAGCGGTCAAGATTGCTTATGACAACAGGCTTGCCCATTTGATCGAGGCTGGAAGCGACTTTTTCTTCATGCCATCAAGGTTCGAACCGTGCGGGCTGAACCAGATGTATAGCATGAAATATGGCACGATTCCTGTGGTGCATGGAACAGGCGGGCTTAAGGATACGGTGGTTGACATAAGTAATCCCAATGGAACAGGGATTGTGTTCTATGGAGTGACCCAGAAAAGCGCTGAAGAGGCGATACAAAGGGCTTGCGAACTTTTCAAAGACCAAGAGAAATATGGCTTGGTGCAAAAAGAGGCGATGAGCCAGGACTTTTCGTGGGACAGGTCAGCAAGGGCTTACATCGCCCTTTATGAATCGCTGTTGGGCTTGAAGTAGGTATTGGACCATGCCTTTTGAAGAAAGACAGTCCATCCTGAAAAAGCTTGAAGAATACGAGCGCCTTGCAGAGCTTGGGGGGGGCAAAGAGAAGATTGAAAGACAGCACAAGGCTGGGAAACTTTGCGCAAGGGAAAGGATTGATGCCCTGCTCGACCCAGACACCTTCGTCGAGATGGATAAGTTTGTTACTCACCGTTGCTATGATTTTGGAATGCAGAATCAGCGCATCCCTGGCGACGGTGTGGTGACGGGATTCGGCAAGATTGACGGGCGTCTGGTATTCGTTTTCGCTCAGGATTTTACTGTGTTCGGAGGGTCTTTGTCTGCTGCGTATGCAAAAAAGATCGTAAAGATCATGGATTTGGCGATGAAGGTTGGGGCGCCAGTGATAGGCCTGAATGATTCTGGGGGGGCAAGGATTCAGGAAGGGGTCGAAAGTCTTGGGGGTTATGCGGACATCTTCTTGCGGAACACGCTCGCCTCTGGTGTTATCCCGCAAATATCTGTAATCATGGGTCCGTGTGCTGGGGGGGCAGTGTATTCCCCAGCAATAACCGACTTCATCATCATGGTGGAGAAGACATCTTACATGTTCATCACGGGTCCTGATGTGATAAAGGCTGTGACACACGAAGAGGTGACGAAGGAAGAGCTTGGGGGGGCATTGACGCACTCCACAAGAAGCGGGGTAGCACATCTGGTCGCGAAGGACGACTATTCTGCGCTTGCGCTTGTGAGGGAGCTTCTTTCATACATGCCCTCGAACAATGCAGAAGACCCCCCCTATGTTGAAAGCGATGACCCAATAGACAGGCAAGAAGAAGCGCTCGATGAGGTCGTGCCTGTCGAACCACAGAAACCTTACGATATAAGGGACATTATTTGGAAGGTCGTTGATGACGGTCGGTTTCTAGAGATCCAGAAGGACTTTGCGCAAAACATTGTGGTGGGATTTGCAAGAATTGGGGGTAAGTCTGTTGGGATTGTCGCTAATCAACCAAACCACCTTGCAGGGTGTCTGGACATAAATGCATCGGTAAAAGCCGCAAGGTTTGTTAGGTTTTGCGACGCCTTCAATATCCCTTTGATAACATTCGTGGATGTCCCTGGATTCTTGCCTGGCACGGCTCAGGAATATGGGGGGATTATCAGGCACGGAGCAAAACTTTTGTATGCTTACGCAGAGGCTACTGTGCCAAAGATAACTATCATTACGAGGAAGGCTTATGGTGGAGCCTACGATGTGATGTCATCGAAGCATATCAGGGGGGACATAAATCTTGCTTATCCAACTGCTGAGGTCGCTGTGATGGGACCTGAAGGTGCGGTCAACATCGTTTTCAGGCGTGAAATTGAAGAGGCAGAAGATAAAGAGGCTGCGATTCGGGAATATGTTAGGCAATATAGAGAGCGGTTCGCCAATCCTTTTACGGTGGCAGAACTTGGATATGTTGACGCCATCATAAGACCAAGAGAGACAAGGCAGTGGATTGCAAGGTCTTTGGCTATGTTAGCAAACAAAAGGGATTTCAATCCATGGCGAAAACATGGTAATATCCCTTTGTGATGTTTGGCTTTTTTGGAGGATTTAGATGGAAGTCGAGCTCAAAGTGAAAAATGTGTTGATTCCGATTGATTTTTCTGACCCTTCGAGGAAGGCTTTCTATATCGGTTTGAAGCTCGCACGGATGTTCGATGCGACCGTCTATGTGCTCCATGTGGTGGAGCCAATAGCATCGTTCGATTCGGGCGAAGATATGGAAAAGCAGGCAGAAGAGGTGAAAAGGGTCGAGGAAGGCGTGAAAAGGAGGGTCAACGAACTTTTTCAGATAGGTGGCTTGAAAGAGGTGGACAGGAGGAAGGTGAAAGTCGAGATAAGGGGAGGCAAGCCCTACATGGAGATCTTGAGGTTCGCCTACCACAATGACATTGATCTGATTGTCATGGGCTCTCACGGGCATACAGGTGTAAAGCACATGCTAATCGGAAGCCAGACTGAAAGGGTGGTCAGAAGGGCTCACTGCATGGTGTTGACAATAAAACCCGACGATTTTGAGGTAGATTCAGACATAAGCGAACTGCCCAGGTTCTTGAGGAAATAACCCCAGCGCTGGGGGCTTTCGGAGGCTTTAAAGCCAGCACGGGGCAATGGTAGCGATTTAGAGACTGCGTTGTCGGACCCTCTGCCTAAGCAAGGGCAAGACCTTTGATTTGACATCTTCCAGCGAACCATCCATATCCACGCCTGCCGCAAACGGATGACCGCCCCCCCCGAACATCTGAGCAATGTCATTTATCTTTATCTTGCCCGGCGACCTTATGCTGACCTTCACAAGACCCCGCTTCGGCACCTCTTTGAAAAGCACCGCTATTTTCACGCCTTGCACCTCGGAAAGCATTGTAATTGGGCGCCTCAGGTCGTCTTGGTCAACCCTAAGACCGTCGAGCATGTCTTTTGTGATGAAACTCCACACAAGGGCGCCTTTTTCTTCGAGCCTTGCGTTTTGTAAGACCCGTGCCTGCAAAAGCAAGGCGGGTATGGGCGTGCTTGCAAAGAGCCTTCTGGAAGCCTCCTCTGCATCAGCCCCTGCCTCGACAAGCCTTTTTGCAGCATCGAATACAGCTGGGTCATTTCTTGTGAATCTAAACTCGTGGGTATCGAAGAGGATGGCACAGTAAAGAGGAAAAGCGATGTCTTTAGTTATCTCTACCCCCATCTCTTCCAGAAGGTCTAGCACGAGCTCGCCTGTGGACGAATAGTCATCGGCTAAAAGACCATCCACGCACCCATCGGTTTTTGGGTGGTGGTCTATTGCCAAAACCTGTTTGCCACAAACATGCTTCGCCACTTCCGCTGTCCTTTGGAGCTCACAGCAATCCACAAGAATCACAAGTTGTGCATCATAGAGTGCCCCAACTGACTTCTTCGAAAGCACCCTTATAGCCTTTTCGCGGTCAAGGAAAGCAAACCTTCTAGAAAGCGATGTTGGCACGATTATGTGCACATTCTTCCCTTGCCTCGTCAACGCAATGGAAAGTGCTATCATCGCACCAACTCCGTCCCCATCTGGACCTTCATGGCTCGTAAGCACAATCTGGTTCGCATTAGCAATGCCGTCTAGCAACTTTTTGACACCGTCTTGATGCTTATTTATCTTTTTCACTCTACCACCTTCAGGAGTTCTGCGATAATCCTTGCAGTTGCCCCCCACACTATCTTTCCTTCGTATTCCAAAAAGAATACCTCCTTTTGCTCGCCCCCCACATCAAAAATCCTCCTTTTTGCATTTTTTATGAGATGAATCGGGAACGGGAACACATCCACGATTTCAGGTGTTTTTGGAGCAAGACCATCGAAAGAATCAGTTTCCGCCACCCACGGAACTATGTGATACCCTGTGATTGTAACCTGGTCATCAAGGCGCCCGATGACCTTTAGTCTTTCCTTTGTAATCCCGACCTCTTCAGATGCCTCTCTTAGAGCGGTCTCAAGGCTATCTTTGTCCTCGGGTTCAACCGCCCCCCCTGGAAAAGAAACCTCACCCTTGTGGTCTTTCACACTGTCGCTCCTCAAGGTAAGCAGCGTTTCTACCCCCTCCTTTCCATCCTTTATGAGCACAAGAACAGCAGAACAAACAAGTCCATCTTTGGGTCTTTCTTTGATGGGTCTTTTGGCCAACCTTGTCCGAAAATCTTCCACACGCACAAGCATCCTACGAGCACCCAAGCATCCTCAAAAGCTCCTGCCTTTGGTCGCAGTTCTCCTGAAAATCACCACGCCAAGCCACTGTGACGACCTTCGAGTCCTTCTTCCTTACCCCTCTAGCGACCATGCAAAGATGCACAGCCTCGACCACGACGCCAAGCCCTTTCGGTTTTATGACGGAAAAAAGGCAATCCGCAATCTCGGCAGTCATCCTTTCCTGCACCTGAAGACGGGCAGAGAAGTGGTCAACCACCTTGGCGATCTTTGATATCCCCATGATCTTGCCGTCTGGAATATAGCCAATATGGGTGTGCCCGAAAAACGGAAGGACATGATGTTCACAAAGCGACACAAACTCGATGTCTTTCAGCAAGACAAGGTCTTTCCCGCCCTGTTCAAAGAGCCCTTCATCGGTCGAGACATCCAGTTTTTCACGGAGACCTCTGGTAAGGAAGGACAATGCATCGAGCATGCGATTTGGGGTCTGCACTAGATCCGCCCTGTCAGGGTTTTCCCCAAGAAATCTTAAGACTTCCCGCAAGTTTTGTTCAATCCTTTCCCTGTCTTTAGCCACGGGCACTCCAAAAAAGGCTTTTTTACTATAAAGCATTTTTTTTCTGAAAGCCATTAGATAGCGGGAATCGAAAGTCGCTAATAGGGTGATTGAGTTCACTGCTGACAAAAGAAGTTTGCCCTGCCAAAGCGAGCATCCACTAGGCAAACCGGTCCGTTGGCATCGCTACCCACCAACCGAGCGTCGTCCGTAGAAGCGAGGCAAACCTCGCACCTTAGAAACTGAACATGTGCTGCACCAAAGGCGAAACCCACACGGGGGCACGAAGCGATACACCCGAGCTTCGCTGGAACACCCACTCTTTTGCAATATGGTGTCTTCGCGTTCGTTGTGAGCACAGACCCAGTTTCGACAGGGCCTGCATCTTCCTCGCCTAATCGCATCATGGCGTTTGCTGTTAGCATACTTCCAGCTTCGCTGAGGCTACCCCTCTTTTGCCTCATGGTGTCAAAGGGTTCATTGTGAGCACACTCCGAGCTTCGCTGGGACGCCCGCCTGTGCCAGTACAGTTATAATACCTTGTTCACCCACCTCGCTTTCGCGGGGTGGGTTGGTCGTCAGGCAAGCTCCAGAGGAGCTCCGCCGCCCGCATTTTTTGTTTTTGTGCGTAGAGCACCACGGAGGGATTGAGCCCTCTGGAGCTTGTCACAGCGAAAAGAGCCACTAGGAAATTTGCGCCGTGCATATATCGCACGAGCGCCAGTACTGGTGCAGCCTAATCGCTGTGACTTGCCTGACAAGGTAAGGAT
>Ga0272449_1001714_pt1 | contig 21871 bp, 27 predicted proteins | sample YNPCB0241_FD_198679 | JGI IMG/M metagenome (GOLD analysis project Ga0272449, IMG submission 198679) | Hot spring sediment microbial communities from Yellowstone National Park, WY, United States - YNP-CB-024-1 | ecosystem: Environmental > Aquatic > Thermal springs > Hot (42-90C) > Sediment... | reverse complement strand
TGAGGTTCCCTTGGGCGGGCCGCGCTTTTTTTTGGGGTACGCCCCCCTCCCCGCTATAACTCCTTCGAACCCACACCCCGGTTGGCGCCGGGGCCGGATGAGTACCGCAAGCGGGGGTGGCAGCCCCTTGTGGGAAAGCCGGGGAAGCCGCATGCCGGGGGAAATCCTGGCTGGTGCGGCACTCAACGCGGCGCGCCCAGGCACAGCCTCGGGTTCGACCGCACTCCACATCCCCGAGGGATCGGGGGCCAGACGGTTGGGCGACGCGGAAAGGGTCCCAGGGGGGTCATAACCCCTGGGGCTGGGCCTGGGAAAGTGGGTGCGAGTCCCACCCGCGGCGGGGAGTGAACCCATAGCTCCCCGACGCGTGCGGAGCTGGCCGGTGCTGAGGGTGTCGCAAGGCACCAGGGGGCCGAGGGAGACTGGAGGCCCCGCTGACCCGGGAAGCCATAACCGGGGGCGCACGATAGCTAGGCCAGTAACGGGGAGGGTGCGACTCCCTCCCTTCTCCGAGACAGGCCGCCTGGGGTCTGCAACGCCCACGCCGTGCCCGGTAGTACCCCGAGCTCCGGAACCTCGTAGGGGGAAACGGGTAGCAGCGGCGGCGTGGGCCAAGCGAAGGCGGGAACCTGTCGCGTACCAGGTCCTAACGCGGGAACCTCCTGGACCCATGGGGCAAGGTCTGCCACCCGTACCCAGGGGTTTAGCCGTCCGGGAGTAGCCGTGCAGCGTACCGCAAGGGAGGCGGCGGCCAAAACGGCGGCGTGCAGGAGGGGGAGACCGGGCCAGTACGAAGGGGAATGGCCTGTGGGGGGGCCCCGTACCCCCACCGGTGCACGAACCCGGCCAGGGGAACCTGGCCTAGGAAAGCCCGGACCGGCTTACCCGTGCGGCGTCCACCGCACGGGGGCCTCGGCGCCAACTAGGGGGCGGGTCTCCCGCCCCCGAAACACGCGGGTGTAGGTCCCCGAAGGGTGAGGAAGTGCCCGGAGGGGGAAGAATTGGAAGGTTTGGGGCGGAAACCCCAGGACAAGGAGCTTGGCGCTTTCCCCACGTGGGGAAGCCCCCCGGGAGGGGTGGCGGAACCAGGAACGGGGAAGCGTGGGGCCCGTGGCCCTCTCCACGGGGGCGTGTCCCGGCCACACGGGGACAGCCACGGCCGTCCCGAGGCCGAAAATCGGGGGTAGAGCCCACCACACGGGCAGCAGACACCGCCCTGGCGGGTTGCCGTGCGAAGGAGGAAGACGGATTGAGTGAGGATCGGTGCGTGGATGCATGAGCAGATGACCTGACCTAGAACCCTCCAGGGCAGGAAGACAGAAAGCCCAAGAGAAGCCCCCCGGGTTTCCCGGGGGGCTTTGCCTTTTGCCGTGTGGTACACCGCACTTTCTCCCTGCACCAGCAGTACCGAAAGCCCCCGTCTGCACGGGGTGCACGGGGATCCCCTCTTGCCTTTGGGAAGGGGTCGGTATAATAGCCCCCAACGGGTAGACCGGGCCCCCCTGGGGCCCAAGGCGGCAGGGCCGCGCGAGGACCGAAGAAGAGGACCCCTTTGGGAGGGGGAAACCAAAGCCAAAACCCATTGGACGCTTGTTCCTAAGCGTACCCCCTCCCAGCAGGAACGGCAAGAGGCACCGGTTAGGTGCGCGGGGAAATGATGTCCCCGACGCGAAAAGAGGGAGGGGTTTATGACCCCGGAGGAAGTAAAAGGAAACGGATATCAAAAACCAGAAGTTCAAGCAGGCATCTCGGCGGCGAGCCGGGCCTTCCTGGAGGCTTTGGCCCGCAGGAAGCGGGCCCGTGGGGAGGAGGTTCCCCCCCTGTACCAGCAGCTTTTGGGCCTCCTCCCCGAGGGGCCCCTGACCCCTGAGGGGGCGCAGGAGCACTCCCAAGGGACGGAGGCGGTGGCGGCCACCCTTCCCCCGCCCCCTCCTGCCCTTTCCGCCCTGCCGGAGGGGCCCATCCCCACGAGGGAGGAGCTGGCCCAGTCCCCCCCTCCGCCGGAGGTGATGCCCCAAAGCCCCCTGGCGGTGGCGGACCGGCTCCTGGCGAAGGGGGAGGCGGAGGGCACCCTGCCCCCCTTGAGCGAGCGGGCCCGCGAGGTCTACCGGACTCTTCTGGCCCTTGGGGTGGCGTGGCTGCGGCGGCTTCTTGGGGGCAAGCGGCCTCCCCGGAGCCTGAGCCAGCTCACGGTGTTTGTGCCCAACGACGCCCTGATAGCCGTTTTGGGGATCCCCTCGGCGAGCCTGTACCGGGCCTTGGGGGAGCTTACGGAGAAGGGGCTCATCACCCGGGCGGCCTGGCGGACGGCGGCCACCCTGAGGGGGAAGGGCGGGGTGTACGCGGCGGGGACCCTGTACGCGGTGCGCTTGCCGCACCGGACCCGGAGGCCCCGCCTGGGTGCGGAGGACTTTGCCTATCCTTGGCGGGACCTGGAGGGGGATGTGGAGCGCGGGAAAACAGCGTGGCGAGCGCTGAGAGAGTCAAAAGAAAAACCCCTAAAGGGGGATGCTGAGGTGCTGGAGTTTCTCTTGGACTTCTCGTTATCCCCCCCCAGGCAAAAAACCCCGTTAGCTATTGACTCTCTCACCGGTCTCCTACGGGCCAAACCCGCCGACCGCCGCCGCCGGGTGGAGGAGCTCGCCCTGGGCCTGGCCAAGGAGTTCAAGGACCCGGGGAGCGTCCGCTTCTACGCCTGGGTCCTCTGGAACGCCCTGCGGGCCGAAATCTACGGCATGTGGGAAGGAGCCCTGGCCCTCGTGGAGTGGGCCATCGCCCGGGTCCGCGAGGCCCTGGCCGCCTCCCTCATGAGCTCCCGCAAGGAGGGCATCCGCAGACCCGGTGCCCTCCTGGCCCACCTCCTCAACCAGCAGGGCCTCCTCCCCCTCCTCCGCCAGGCTCCCCAGTGGCGGGTGGCCTAGGCGGTCTCAGGGCCTTCCGCCACTTCTGGAGGAGGGGCTCCCGTGGCCAGGCTGTAGCGGTTCATTAGGGGCCAAGGGCCCCCAAGAGGACCAGGGGGTCCAGGTCGATCCCCCCGGGCCAGGCCGCCGTGCCCGTCTCCGGGTCGACCCCCACCTGGTGGAAGAAGGCAGGGTCCTTGAGCCTTTCCAGGATCCCGAGGAGGGGCAAGCCGCTCAGGTCAACCACCCCTTCCCTCCCGTCGGAGAAGCGGAGCCAGAGGGAGAGGCCCTCCAGGGGGCAGACCTCCACCACTTCGGGCCACACCCTCCCCCTCACCCCCTGAGCACCCGCTTGTACCACACCTTCAGGGCCTCCAGGTCCCCGCTGACCACCGCCCTGCTCCCGTCGGGGTAGAAGCGCACCTCGTAGCGCCGGGGGAACTCGGGGAGGAGGCGCTCCACCCTCGGCCACCACTCGGGCACCGCCTGGGGCAGGAGGACCAGGTAGTAGGGCCCCGTGCCCGCCAGGCCCATCACCTGCCCCTTGCCCAGGGCCGGGGGCCGGCCCAGGTCCGGGGGGCGGGGTCCGGGGGCTCCTCGGGGGCCCGCCACACCCGCACCGGATCCCGGCGGGGGAGGGGCTTGCCCCCGGGGCCCTTCCCCTTGGGGGCCTCCTTGGGCCTGGGCGGGGGCTCTCGCCTGGCCTTCGCCTCTTCCCTGGCTCCTTCTCCCTTGCGGGCTTCCCCTTCCCCTCCTCCTTCCGCCCCCTCCTTGGGCCTCCCCTCCCGGGGCTCCAGGTAGGGGTTCTCCCGGCCCTGGATAGGGGGCGGGAGGGGCTGCCCCTCCTTCTTGGCCTGGAGGTACTTGCCCAAGGGCCAGGCCCTTTCCGCCAGGAGGTAGGGGCCGCCCAGCCTCCCCTCCACCCGGTAGGCCTTCTTGGGCTCCAGGCGGGCGGCGAAGCCCCGGGCCCGCTTGAGGCCCACTTTGAAGCCCTCGCCCCCCTTGGGGAGGATGAGGAGGACCAGCCTTTCCCGGTCGGCGTAGAGGAGGACCCCCTGGACCACGGCCTGGGGCCCCTCGTAGGGCTCCCTTAGGCGGCTGGCCACCTGGAGGGAGAGGATCCTTCCCCCCTCGTCGGTGCGGGGCCAGAGGGCGAAGACGCCCTCCCCCGCCTCCCCCTGGGGGTCCTTGAGGGCCTTGCCCCCCAGGGCCACCGGCACCCCCCGGGGGAGCCTCTCCGCGTGGAAGAGGCCCTCCCTCAGGACGCCGGGGAGGAAGAGGACCGCCTGGTGGGGCGGGTGCGGGGGGCGCTTCTCCCGCCGCTCCTCCCCCACGCCTTCCCTCGTCCCTTCCTCCCCCGCGGGGAGGGCTTCCTGGGCCTCCACGGGCTCCGCCATCCCTTCCATCCTAGGCCCCTACCGCCGCCAGAAGGCCCACCAGGGCCGCCGGGGCCTGGGGGCCTCCAGGGCCTTCAGGCTCTCCCGCAGGGCCTGGTTCTCTGCCCTCAGGGCGGCAAGCTCCCCCTCCACCCGCTCCAGGCGCTCCAGGAGGGCCCGGAGGAGGGCCAGGGCCTCCTCCCCAGAAGCTTGGGTGGCGAGGGGCGGGGGTGGGGGGAAGGCCCCTTCCGCCCCCGACGCCTCCTTGACCTGCAGGAGGGCTTCCCGCAGGGGGATGCCCTCCGCCTTGGCCCGCCCCCGGGCCTCCGCCAGGAGGCCCAGCACCCCCTCGGGCCAAAGCCGCCCCCCGCCCGCATCCCTGGGAAGGGGGTGCAGGACCTCCTCCACCAGGGCCGCCATGCGCCGCAGGGTGGCGGGGGAGACCCCCAGGATCCGGGCCGCCTGCCAGGGCGCGTAAAGGGTGGGGTCCACGGGGCCAGGATACCCCGCCTGACGGGGTGAGCGCTCGCCCAGCCATCCCTTCGATTGCCTGAACGCTCACCGCTCGGGAAAGGCGCTGAGCGCTGAGCGGGGGGGTGCTCACCCCCCTTTGCCCGGGCCAAAAGCCCTTTGGGGCCGGGCACACCTTCCCCTAAGGGCCTCTATGCCCCTCTAAGGGGCCTAAAGGGCCGGGGGTCGGTGTTCCCCCTTGCCCCCCTTCCCCCCGGGCCTTCTCGGGGCCTTAGAGCCCGGAAAACACCCCTTTCCCGAGGGGCAAGCGTAGGATGTCCTCCCGAGGTGAAGCCGTGGACCGGAACCTGGAGCGGGACACCGTGGAGCTCCTCCTGGAGACCCCCGAGCTGCCCCCGGAGAGGCGGGAGGCCCTGGCCCGGGAACTGGAGGCGGTGGTGGCCCGGCACCTCCCGGGCCGCCCCGTGCGCCTCCTCTCCGGGGTGGACGAAAGGGGTCGGCGCTGGCTGCGCCTGGTGGTGCCCCTGGGTCCTGCGGGGCGGGGCTAGGCCCACTGCCCCCCGGCCCCTTCCCACCCCAGCCGATACCATGAGGCCATGGACCAGGGCGACCTTCTGGCCCGCATCAGCGTGGACCCCGAGGTGAACCACGGGCAGCCCACGGTGCGGGGGCTCCGCTACCCGGTGAAGGTCCTCTTGGAGCTCCTGGCCTCGGGCATGACCCCGGAGGAGATCCTGGCGGACTACCCTGACCTGGAGTCCGAAGACCTCCAGGCGGTCCTCCTCTACGCGGCCAGGCTGGCCGAGGTGAAGACGGTCCTGAGGGTGGCGTGAGCGAGCCCCTCTTTTTGGTGGACGCCCACCTCCCCTTCCGCCTGGTGGAGCGCCTGCGGGAGAGGGGCTACGACGCCCTGCACACCCGCGAGCTTCCCCGGGGCAACGCCACGCCGGACCAGGAGATATGCGCCCTCTCCCTGCGGGAACGGCGGGTGGTGGTCACCAAGGACGGGGACTTCGTCCAAGACCTGCTCCTCCGAAAGGAGCCCTACAAGCTCCTGCTGATCTCCACCGGCAACATCCGCAACCGGGACCTCGAAGAGCTCTTCCTGCGCAACCTCCCTACCCTGGCCTCCCTTCTGAAGGACCACACCTTTGTGGAGCTTGGCCGGGATTTCATCACCGTGCACTTCTGAAGCTTCCCCCTCCACCTCCTAGCTGCGAAGGCCGGGTTTAGCCTTTATGCACCCCCGAAGTGGGCCTCTCTCGCCCCCTCCTTCTGCCGCCTTTATGCACCTTTACCCCCCTCAAGTCGCATAAACCCCGCAGGCTTTGTCCCTGCGGGGCGAGTTTTGTGCGCGAAAGGTGGCTTTCGTGCCTATAGCCCCCCCGCCCACTCCACCCGCAGCCGGAAGCCCCCGTCCCCAAGGCTACCCCGCACCGCCACCTCCCCCTTCCCCTCCGGGTCCAGGCTGTACCCCGCCCGCAGGAAGAGGGCTCCCCCAGGAGGCTCCACTCCCAGGGGCACCCGCAGGGAGGCCCCCACCCCCAGGCTCCACACCTCGTTGGCCACCAGGCCCAGCCCCAGGCCCACCCCCAAGACGGGGGGCTCCCCAGGGCTCCAGTCCAGGCTACCCCCCAGGGTGGCCACCACCGGGTCCCGCAGGAAGGCCAGGGACACGCCCCCCTCCAGCCCCCACGGGTACCGGGCCCCCAGGTAGACCCGGGGCCGTCCCGGCAGCTCCCGCAGCCGGTAGGCCGCCCCCACCTGGAGCCCCCAGCCCCCTTCCCCCCACCAGGAGGCCTCCCGCCTCCCCTCCCGCACCCGCTCCTCCCCCAGGAGGAGGAGGGAGAGGCCCACCGCCCCCTCCAGGCTCACCTCCTGGGTGGCCCGCCAGCTGAGCCCCACCTCCAGGCGCAGGTCGTGCCCCGCCCGGGTGAAGGCGTAGGGCCCCCCCTCGTCCACCCCAATCCCCCGCCCCCCAAAGGGGCCGTACCCCAGCCCCACCCGGAAGCCCAGGGTGGGCTCCTCCGCCGGGCGCAGGGGGTCGATCTGCCCCCAGGCGGGCAGGAGGAGGAAGGCCAGGAGGAGAAGGGTCCTCACGGCAGCCTACCCCCCAGGGCCTCCAGCCGCCGCAGCCGGGCCTGGGCCCAGGCCGCCCACTCCCCCTGGGCCGCCCGCCCCCGAGGCACCAGGAGCAGAGGAGGTTCCGGGACCAGGGTCACCCCGCTCCACCCCTTCTCCCCCGCCAGGGCCGGGAGGGGCAGGATGCGCCGCCCCCAGGAGGGGTCCGCCAGGACCAGGTGCTCCCCCACCAGGGCCACCCCCACCACCCAGTGGAGCTCGGGCCGGGTCACGTGGAGGATGACGGGCAGCCCCCCGCGGGCGAAGTAGGCCCGCAGGGCCTCGGAGTCCATGCGGTAGCCTCGCAGGGGCAGGCCCCGCTCCCCGGAGGCCCGCACCAGGCTCAGGGCGTTGAGGCCCCCCTTCAGCCCCTCCTGGTGGCGCAGGGCCCTCTCCAGCATCTCCCCCTCCGTGGCCTCCAGGCCGAGCAGGCGGTGCAGAGTGGCCAGGGCCGCGGCCCCGCAGGTCTCCCAGGTGGTCTGGGGAACGGTGGCGGTGTAGCGGAGCTCAGAAAGGCTTTTGGAATAGGCAAGTGCCCAAGAGACCGCGAAGAGAGCGAGTATGCGAGCAAGGATTGGTCGTGCCATTAAGTGACATAATAAGTGAAAAAAGGCAAGCGGCAAAAATGGGACAGGTTGGCTACTCATGTGTAATTGAGGCTGATTGGAAAGAAACCCATGTTAATCAAGGCATGAACCAAAGAAGTCATAGAAAGCGATCGTAAAAAGAGAAAGGAGCCGATTAAAAAAAGTGTGATTACTGTGTAGAGCAAAATTAATTCTGGTTCTAATTGAACCCCGGTCCATGGGTTTACGAGATGAACAAAGACAAACGATACCCCCGAGAAAAGAAGTCCTTTGCTTCCAGCTAGTTGGTAAGGAACGTACCGGAACAAGAGCTCCTCAATGTAAGCTCTACTTAACCAAAAGAACAAGGTGATGAATAGGGAGAGGTGCTCTCCGGAGTCAAGCACGTACCAGAACCTACTTGGAGGCCAGTAGGGTAACTTTAAGGCCAGAAGAAACACGAAGAGAAGGTGTCCAAACAAAAGTATAACCGCTAGCCTAAAGACTGGGCTAAAGAGTAGACCCCTGGTGAAGAAGCCCTTCTCGGCTTCAATAAAAGTAAGCCTAGCCCTATACTTCAGGTAGAAAAGCCCTGAAAAAGCGACAATGAGCCAGAGGCCCGTATCGATCAAAAAGGAATCGAGCGGGTGTAGTAAAAAGGCAAAAAAAGAAAACAACGGGCCGAGGAAAAGAAAGATCAGAGGTGCCACAAGGGCCCCCCCGACCTTAGCCTTTACCTGCATTTGCCTACACAAACCGTAGTGGAACTCGAACCATCAGGCTTTGTTTCGTGCTTGACTTCAGCACTACATCCACGCGAAATTAGAAGACCGACAATAGCAGCCCCAGCAAGCACAGCTGGCAATATAGCGCCATGTGTTTCTGCGAGTTCATCAGCTGTAATTTCCTGTAATGAAACGTTCCTACCCTGACTGTGCAGGGCGTAGGAGACCAAGTACCCCTGAGCCAGGGATTGGGCAGGTAAGACCGCCACCAGGGCCAGGGCCATCAGGACCATGAGCACCTTGCGCATCCTTTACCTCCTCGCTGTAGGGAGTGTCCCTACACCTCAAGGGTACCATGCCCCCCCCCTTGCTGTCAAGGTTCTGTAATCGGTCAATACATCCCTTCGTGTGCTACTTGATCTGTCCCCCCAGGGTGTGAAAAAAGAGGGGGTGCTATGCCACAAGACCGTGAGCACCCCCTCTACCATCTTGACGCAGAGACCCTCATCGTGGCTACCTACATTTGGGTGGATGACGAACTCAAAGCCCTCGTCGCTCAAGGTTTCAAGCTCCCCAAAAAGCAAAAGCACCAAAAGGCCACCCTGGCCGAACTCCTGGCCCTCGCCATCTTCCTCCTCCGCAAGATGTTCCCCTACGGGGAAGCAGCCAGGGCCAGGACCTCGCCAAAGGCTACCTCGCGGCCAAGACTACCCTGAAGGCTTACTTCCCCTCCCTCCCCCACCTCTCCCGTTTCTACCGGATCCTCCAGAAGGCTCATGGGCTGCTGGCCCACCTCGCCTTAAAGCTCTCCGGGGGACAAGGCCTGCTCCAGGTGGTAGACCTCAAGCCCATCCCCCTGGCCCACGGTCACCGTATCCACGGCCTCTCTCTTCCTGAGGCCGCGGTGGGGGTGGGTCCCCTGGGAGCCTTTGGCGGGTACGTCCTTGTGCCGGTGATGAACGAGCGGGGCCTCTTCTTTCGTTGGACTCTTCTTCCCGGGAATGCCCGGGAGACCTGGGCAGGGGAGCTTCTGGAGGGTTTGCCCGCGGTCCTTGGTGACCGGGGGTACAAGATACGCTGACGCGTGACCCGCTGGGTCCAGGGGGTCAAGACACCTTCCTACCGGCTTAGGGGAGGAAAGGTGGTGGAGACGGGGTGGAGAGAGTGGATGGGGAGGGTACGCAACTGGATCGAGACCCGGTTTAGCGTGATGGTACGCTCTTTGGGGCTTCACCGGATAGAGGTTCGGTCCTACTGGGGTCTAGTGGCCCGGGTGAACCTCATCCTGCTGGTCCACAACCTCATCCGTAGCCGGGTGCTCTTGAAAATGGCTAGGGGGGAGCTATGAGGTAGCACACGAAGGCATCTGAGACTGGGGGACCGACTCCGCTTGCATTTTAGCCAAGAACTCCAGGGGCGCCAGCCCCCCCAGGGCCATGTGGGGCCTGCGGTGGTTGTAGTACGCCAGATAAGCGTCCAGCTCGGCCTGCAGGCGCACAAGCCCCCTTGGCAAGGGCAGGGTATAAAACTCGTCGCGGAAGGTGCGCTGCATCCGCTCCACGTGCCCGTTGAGCTTCGGGCTCCGTGGGGGCAGCACAAAGAGCCGGATTCCCAGGCTCCGGCAGGCTTCCTCAAACTCGGCCATGAACTCGCTCCCCCCGTCCACCTGGACGGCCCGGATGGGGAAGGGGGCCTTGGTCACGAGGGCGGAGAGGAATCCCGCCGCCAGGTTGGCCGTGGCCCTGGTGTGCACCTGGGCCAGGGAGAAGCGCGTGACCAGGTCCAGGGCCGAGAAGTGCTTGACCACCTCCCCGGGCCCTAGGGTCACGGTGAGGGTGTCCAACTGCACCAGGTCCCCGGGCGCCCTGGCCTCGTATCCCCGGGGCTTCCTCTGGGCGTAGGGCCTCTGGGGTCTTGGCCTCCCCTTGCCCCGCCTCGCCCGGGCCAGGAAGGCGGCCACCCTTTCCACCCGCCCCCTGGCTTCCAGATGGGCGAGGATGCGGCCCACGGTGCGCTCGCTCACCGCAAAGCCCTCCTTCCTTAGGGTCAGCCAAATCGGCCAGCGGCCCCAGGTGGGGTTCTCCTTCCTTAGGGCTTCCACCCGGATCAGCAGATCGGAAGACCAGTAAATCCTCCTCCGCAAGCGCTGAGGACGTCTTGACCGAGGCTTAAGACCGGCAAGGCCCTCTTCCTTGAGGCGTTTCCGCCAGCGGTAATAGGTGGCCCGGCTGATCCCCAAAAGCTCCTGGATCTCGGGCCAGCTCACCCCGTGCTTCCTGAACGCCTCCACCTGCTTGAGCTTGCGCAGCCGTTCCTGGACCAGGGGGTCGCCGGCCCCCGCCATCTCCAGCTCCTGGGCCTTCCTCGCTCCTCGCCAGATCGCTTTGCCAACCGTGGTAAGCTGCACTCGGGGGGCCTCCTTCCGGAGTCGGTCCCCCTCTTTTTATCCCAGCCCAGAGTCTCACATGTGTTTGTCCGGGTTCAGGTTCCCGGTTGTGTTAGGGCTAGGTCAAGAGGAGGGGCCTTTGGAGAGGGTTTTCCCCGTGCTACCCTGGGGGCATGAGGCGCCTGTTTGCCCTCCTTCTGGCCTTGGGCCTGGCCCTGGCCCAAGGGCCTGAGGCCGAGCTCCAGCAGGCCCTCCTCCGCACCTTCGGGGCATGGGCCAAGCCCTTCTTTGTCCTGGACCAGACGGTCTACCTCACCCCCGAGGGCCAGGAGGCGGAGAGCCTCCTCACCTGGTCCTACGCTGACCCCAAGGCCTGCCGCCTCCGCCTGGAGGTGGCCCCCTCCCGGGAGGCCCCCAGGGCGGTCCTGGTCTACACCCCTGAGCGCCAGTTCCTCCGCACCCCGGAGGGGCGCACCCTCCCCCTGGACGACCGCCTCCTCCTGGAGGTCCTCTTCGTCTGGCAGACGGGGGCCCTGGGGGCCCTCTTCCCCTACGCCCGGGTGGAGCGGGAGGGGGAGGTGGATCTCCCCGGTGGGGAGCGGGCCCTGGCCTACCGGGTGGAGCGGCGGGAGCACCTTTGCCTGCCCAAGGGGGTGCTGGAGGCCCGGCCCTTCGTGGGGCGGATCCTGGTGTGGGAGGGGCGGGTGGTGGGGGAGGGATACTTCTCCCCCGTCCTGGGGGCGGAGGCCCTCCTCCTCTACCGGGAGTTCCGGGAGGTGGAGGGGGTGCGCTACCCCCTGCGCTCCGAGACCTGGGCCCTGGTGGAAGGGAAGGCGGTGCCCTTCGCCCGGGGGGTGAACCTGGAGCTCCGGGTGGGCCTCCCCTTGGGGGAGGAGCTCTTCCGCTGAGGGGCTCCGGCCATGGAGAGGCCCACTTCCCCTCAGGGGTAGGGAAGCCCTACGCCTGCCCCTGGGCCCCCCGTCCCACCGCCGCCTGCAGGGTGGCCAGCTCGTGCACCAGGGCGTGCACCCGCTGGGAAAGGGCCTCCCGCACCGCCTCCAGCTCCCGCACCCGCCCCTCCAACTCCACCACCTGCAGCTCCAGGGCCCGGATCCGCTCCTCCCGCTCCGCCAGGACCGCCTTCAGCTCCTCCTCCCGGGCCAAGACCTCCCCAAGCTCCTTCTCCTGTCCCTCCAACCTCTCCCGGGTGGCCTCAAGCTCTCCCTTGAGGGTCTCCAATAGGCCTTCCTGCTCCTCCAAGAGGGCCTCCCGCTCCTCCAAAGCCCGCAGGGTCTCCGCCAAGGACCGCTCGTAAAGCCCCTGGGCCGCCTGCACCGCCAGGGCCTTGAGGGCCGGGGCCAGGGTCCGCAGGGTCCCCTCGATGGCGCTGCTCAGGGAACGCTCCCGGGCTCCCTCCGCCCGCAGGAGCTCCAGGTAGCGCTGCAGGGTGCTGAGGCTTCCCCGCCCCAGGTGCTGCCGCAGGGCCTGGGCCCCCGCCTCCTCGGGGGAGAGGCCAAGTTCCGCCAGGGCGTGCTTCACGTCCGCCAGGGTCACGCTGGGTGTGCGCGGCATGGTCACCTCCGTTTCGTAAGGTAATCGGGAAAAGTATTTTCTCCGGGGTTCATTACGCTTCCCCACCCCCTTCATTCCGTAATGGACCCCCCTCCAGTACGATTTCCCGGTGAAGCTTCACGACCGGGTGAGGAGGCGGTACACCCACTCCCTGCGGGCCTCCCGGTAAGCCTCCCGCTTGCTGGAGGCCTCCACGGTGTAGGGGCCTCCGGGGCCCTCAAAGGAGGCCACGAAGCGGCCCTCCTCCGTGGGGTGGCGGGCCACGCCCGGGGCCCCGTGGCGGTCCCAGCCCTCCGCCACCACGTCCGCCAGGAGGCGGGCCAGGGCTTCGGTCATGTCCTCCTCCGTCCAGGCGGGTTTGTCTGGGAGGTAGGGCCGCAGGAGGTCCCCAAGTCCCACCTCGTCCGCCAGGGGCCAGTAGTTCGTCAGCAACCGACCTAGGGCGTGGAGGGCGTCCTGCCGCCTCATCCCCGCCTCCTCTCCAGCCACTCCCCCAGGGTCCGGGGGCGGTCCTCCCCCTCCTCCACGAAGAGGCGCATCCCGATGGGGGAGAGAGGGCGTGTGGGCCACTCCTCCACGGCCTTCCGCCATGGGGGGGCCTTCCATTGCCCACCAGGGTCCCGCAGGTGCCGGTCCCCCCAGAGGGCCTGCACCCTCCGGCGGATCTCCTGGAGCTGAGCCCAAATGCCCCGGTACATGGGCAGGTGGCCCAGCCCCTTCAGGTGCCCCACCAGGCGGGGCCAGTCCCCCCGGTGGGCGTGGTGCAGGGCCTCCTCCAGGAGCTCCCGGTAAAACTCGGGCACCAGGCGCCAGGTCCACCGGCCCCCCTCCTCCCGGTAGAGCTCGTAGGTGGGCCGCCAGGCCTCTCCTCGCCAGGCAACCCACCGCAGGGGGGTCTGGTCCACCCGGCGCATGGGCTCGTCCTCGAGGTCGCGGTCCGAAAGCAGCACCAGGGGCCACCTCCCCCCCTTGGGCTCCGGCCCCAAGATGACCTGGGCCAGGGGAAGCCCAGCCTCCCGCCTCAGGTGCCGGGCCTGGGGGTCCATGAGGACGCGGTAGCGGTCGTGGAGCTTCGCCATCACCGCCAGGATCCGCTCCTCCGGGGCGGTCTGCACGTGGTGCCACACGTACCCGTCCCGGCTCACCAGGCGCAGGATGGCGGCCAGGACCGCCGACTGGCTTCGGTAAAGGGGGTAGTCCTCCGGTCTCACAAGCAAATGTAGTCCCCGGGGGAAGGGGGGGACAAAAAACAAAAAGGCCACAAAAAACAAAAAGGCCCATGCCCGCACGCAGTTCCGGGCGGGCGGGCAAGCCTAATGAGGTTCCTATGGGCGCGAGGCCTCCTATGGGCGCGAGGCCCGGCCCCGAAAAAACGGGGAAACGGGGGGTCCTCCCTAAACTGCCTGTGACCGACTTCCCGGTTGGCGCCGGGGCCGGACGTGAGGATCGGGAGGACCCGCCACCTCCCCCCTCTGCCGGGTGAGCCGCGTGCTGGGGGAAATCCTAGCTGGCGCGGCACCAAACGCGGCGCGTTGAGGGCACAGCCCTCGGCTCGACCGCAATCCACATACCTGGGGGGACCCAGGGGTAGGTTGGGCGACCCGGAAAGGGTCCTCGGGGCCAAAACCCGAGGGCTGAGCGTGGGAAAGGGGGTGCAAGTCCCCCCCACGGCATGGAGGGAACACATACCTCTGTGACGTGTGCGGAGCACGCCGGTGCTGAGGTCGTGGTGACACGACAGGGGGCTGAGGGAGACTGGAGGCCCTGCTACCGGGGAAAACATAACCCGGGGCGCACGATAGCTCGGCGTGTAACGGGGAGGGTGCGATCCCCTCTCTGCTCCGAGTTGCCCCGCCTGGGGTCCTGCCCTGCCGTTCCGTGCCGGAGTACCCCGAGCTGCGGAACCTCGTAGGGAGAAAGGCTACAAAAAACGGGACGGTATGGGTGTGACGGCGGGAAGGCAACGCGTACCACGCTCTAACGGGGGAGCCTCTCCGCGCAGCGTCCTGAGCTCTGGCGGGGGCGACGACGGACGCGCGTTAGCCATGGGGAGTAGCTCTCGGCACAGTAGCCGGCATCGACCGGCGAGGGGCCAGTGAAAACCATGGCGAGGGAGAGGGGGAGACTGCCTGAGTAGGACGGGAATGGCTGCTGTGGAGGGCCCCGTACTCCCTGCGGTGCACGAACCGGCCACCGGGAAAACCGGCGGCTTGCGAAAGGGCAGACCGGCTTACCCTGGGAGATTCCACTCCCAGGGGGCCTCGGCGCCAACGGGGGGGAGGGCCTAAGCCTCGGGCTCTCCCCCACGGGAAAGAGGCCTCCCCGGAAGGGGAGTCTGAAGGAAACATAGGGCGGTGAACGCCCTTGTGGAATCGGCGGATGCCCGCGGGGTCCGGCAGTCCGGGAGGATGGGCTGGCCTCGAGGGGCTCACGCCGGCCGCTCCCGGCCTAATGGGAGGGTGGTGGCCACCAAAGGGCCACAGCCACGGCGGCCACGGCCTATGTGGCGGCGAGGTCCGGCCTACTGGGCCAGCCACGGCGTAGCCCGGCCATACAGGGCAACCACGGTCCCCCAGGCCGTACTGGGGAACACATGGCCAGCGGTGGGTGAAAGGAGGGAAAGAGCACGGGACTGTGTAGGACTGGATGCGTGCATGCGTGCGTAGGTGCTAACCTGTTTGGGCTGGCTGTGTGGGTGTGATTCTAAAGTGCTCATGGTGTGCCCCCCCTCCAAGAGGGGGGGCTTTCGCTTTTCCTAGGAGGCAAAAAGCCTCTGGGAAACGGGGTTTTTTCCTGGTATCTCACTACCACCCCCCTCCGAAAAAGGCCTTATTGGCCCTTCTAGTGTGCGTGGTTTTTCAAAGAATGCCCCGGGCTTGGGATGTAGGTTCCCTGAGGGCTAACGGGCTACCTCCTCCTTCACCCGGGCCCGGGCGATGGCCTCGAGGCGGGGCGGGTTCCCAGCCCACACCCCCAGAAGCTCCACTTCCCGCGCATCGGGCCAGGCCTCCTCCAGGAAAGTCAGCCGCTCCACAAGCCACGCCTCCAGGGAGGGGGAGGACTGGCCGGGGAAGGTGGCGTGGGCCTCGAGGTCCTCCTCAGCGGGCACGGCCAAGGCCCAGTACAGGACTCGCCCATCGGCCATCACCCTGACTTTCGGCGGGCGCGTGGCCCGCACCTTGGCCGCCAAGTCCGGGGCCAGGGTGATGAGCTTCCGCCATGGGTTCACAGCTCCACCTCCACCTCCACCTCGGATTTAGGAGCGCCCTCCCCATTTAGGAGCAGGGGGGGGCTCCTAAATGTTTCGCGATGGGCATCGGGGTTTTTCCATTTAGGAGTAGCAGGAGCATAGAGTGTAGGAGTTTGACTCGGTTCAGGTTCTCCCTCTCCCGGGAGGGGTGGGGCCTCGGGGAGGCGGTAGGCTACGGGGGCACCTTTCCCCGGAAGGCTCACCGCCGCCAGGCCCGCCTCCTCGGCGATTTCGGCCAGGTAGCGCTCGGCGGTTTTGCGGTGCACGTTGACCTCCCGGATGATGGCCTCCACCAGGTCCTTCCTGGGCACCACCGCCCCCCCCTGAAGCAGGCTGAGGACCACGGCCTGGGCTTTGTCCTTCCTGGGGTTCACGCTCCCCTCGGGGAGGGCGGCCTCCACCACCCGCACCAGGTCGGGTTCAAAGATGAGCTCCACCCCGAAGGGCTCGGGGACGAGGGCGAAAGAGTTTTTGAGCACGTCCCACCGCAGGACATGGCGGCCCTCCACCTCCCTGGGGGGTACCCGGGTCAGGATGTGCACGCTCCGGGCTTGGGCAATTTTGGCGATGGAGCCCAATAACCCCCTGGCCCCCGCGACCTCCCCGTTCACCGGCTTGGGCAGGTGGTCAATCACCACCACGGCGGCCCCGGTGTTCAGGGCCAGCCGGCGCAGGTGGTAGAAGGCGGCCTGGACCTGGTGGGCCTTCACCACGTCCAGGGGGAATGCGGCCATGAAGGAATCCACAATGATTAACCCCGCACCCAAGTCCTTGGCCGCCCCCTCCAGTTCGGCCAGCTCCCCCTCCCCCAGGCCGTAGGTATCCGCCTCGGGCTCGAGGACCACCAGGCGGCCCATGTCCCCGTCAGGGAAGGCGGCCTTGTGCCGCTCAATCCAGCCCCGCACCGCCCTCCCGTCCCCGGTGGCCGCGTCAAAGTCCACGAAAACCGCCCCCGTGGGCTCCACCCTCCGGCCCAGGAGCTCCCCCTCGGGGCGGGTGGCCTGCCAGGCCAGGGCGGTGAGCAAAACGCTCTTCCCTTCCCCGGGGAGAGCCCCCACCACGCTCACAAACCCCCGGGGGATGAGCCCTTCCCAGGCCCAGGTGATTTCGGGGAGGGAGGCGTGGAGGTCAATGCGCCTGAGTCCCATGCCCTACCTCCTCCCCCCCAGCCGGGGTTTGGGGAAGCGAAGCCTGGGTTTCTTACTCTCGTGCTCCAATACTCCCAAATCGGGTTTTTGCGATGAGGAAGGGCCAGGATTTTGGAGCACCCCCCTGCTCTTAAATGGTTCCGGTGCTCCTAAATGGCCCGGGGATTTAGGAGTTTTAGGAGCATCCCCGCTCCAAAAAGGTTTTGCCGTCCAGGACGGCAAAAAGGGATTTTTGAGGAGCGCCCCCCTTGCATCAGAATCTCCAAGGTCCAGGGGGGCTTCCTGCCCCACCTTCAGCCCCCACCGTGCCGCCTCCCGGGCCTCGCGCTCAGGCAAGCCCGCCCGCATGGCCGCCCCCACCAGGCCCTCCTCCGCTTCCCGCGGATCCAGCCCATGGGGGATAAGGCCCCCGGTGGCCACCGCGTAGCGGATGAGCGTGTTGTGCCGCGTCCCCTCCGGGGCGCTGGCCACGGCGGCGGCGTAGGCCTCGAGGAGCGCCCTCAGCCGCCTGGGGGAGGCCCCCGCCTCCACCACCACCTCCCTAGGTGGGGGCGGCGGGGGGAGGAGCCGAAGGAGAAGGTCCTCCGGTATCTGGGGGAGTTTAGCCGGCCTCACCAGGGGCAACTCCCACGTGTAGGTCCTCCCATCGGCCAGGCGGGTGGGCGCGGCCACCACGTAGGCCTTCCCCATGCCCCTGAGGTCAACCCCCTCCAGGGCCCGGGTGGTGGCGGAAAGGCGCACCCCCTCAGGGAGGCGGAGGAAGAGATGGTAGCCGCCTGAGGCGGTCCGTTGCCTGGGGGCGGCCTCGAGGGCGGGGTACTCCCCCTTCAACCTCCCCCACGCCGTGGGGTCGTCAAAGTCCAGGACCAGGACCTCTTCAGGGGCCAGGATCCCCACCCCGCACCGGGGACAGACCCGCCACCAGGCCTTGATGGTGGCCACCTCCAGGGAGGCCTCCCTCAGGCCGTTGGGCACCAGGCCCCCGTGGGGGCGCTTCTCTCCCGGGGCCAGGGGCACCACCCGGTAGCCGAGGTTGACATAGCTAATGGCGTACCGAATAGACTGGTTCACGGTAGACCTCCTCCCCCCGGCGTAGCGGGCCGGGGGCGTTTTTTTTTGAGGGAGGGACCAGGTCCCATCCTGCTCGACTATAACACATGGTGATAGACCCGTAGTGAAGGTTCGGTAAATTGCACTTTTAATGCTACCTACCTTGCGCGTTACTGGCATGTGCGTTATAGTTAGGATATGAACTGGTCGGTGCTGCAGGAGTTGCGGGAAAAGGCTGGGGTACCGCGCAGAAAGGTGGCCGCGCTAGCGGATCTCAGCGAGTCCTACATCGCTGGCGTGGAGAAGGGACAGCGGCCAAATATCACGACGGCAAACCTCCAGCGTATCGTACGGGCGCTGGCAACCGTCACGGGGGTGCAGGAGGACGAAATCGTGAAGATGCTCTTCCAGGACTCCAGTACAAACACTAACACCGCCGCAACTACGGAACGGTAGCGCCGTAGTCCGACTACCTCCCTCGCTCTTGGCGAGGGGGGGCTTTATGCGGGCATTTTCGCGAAAGTTCCCCTTCGCGCAGGGGAAGGCCCCGGAAGGGCCCGGAGCGGGGGCCGGCGTGCATGGAGTTGCGGCAGATCCCCGGGGATCCTTGCATAAACCCGGCAAGGAGAGGCGGGGGAAGAGGGGCCTCCCGGGAGTGGAAAGGTATGCGTGGCTAAAGCAGGGGCTCCATCCCCCCCTTCGGCTTCGCCGTCTGGACTTCCTTGGGCTCGTAGCTCACGTTGAGGCTCCCGAGGGGAAGCTTGGGCGTGGCCCCGCTCAGAAGTTCCTCCACGGTGAGAATCTGCAGCCTCGGGTAGGCCTGACTCCCCCAGGAGTACGAGCCCGCCTTAGCCGCCTCAAGCAACATCCCCTTAGTGGGCTCCTTTAGGGTGATGAGCAAGCCAAAAGCGGCCTTCTCCCTCTCCATCACCCCCCTAAGGTCCCGCACCATGCTCGGGTTGAGGTGGTCCCCACCCTTTACCTGAATCACCACCTTCTCCAGGCGGCTCCCGGAAGGGTCGCGGAAGTAAAGGAGGCCGTCTATCCCCGTGTCTCCACCCTTCTTTCCCTTCTTGGGGTCCCCGTAGGGCTGGGCCCCCAGGAGACCCACAGCCCACAGCTGGAACTGGTGGGGGTCCTTCTGGAACAGGAAGCGGGCGCTCTCCACGTCTTTTGGGGTGCCCTCTACCTTGTAGTCCTTTCCGGGCTCCAGGCCAAAGTCCCTCCTGAGTCGGGCCTGGATGAGGGTGATGGCCAGGTGGGTGATGTCTATGCCGATCCAGGCCCTACCCAGCTTCTGAGCCGCCGCCAGGGCTGTGCCGCACCCGCAAAAGGGGTCCAGGACCACGTCCCCGGGGTTGGAGGAGGCCTGGATGATGCGCTCGAGCAGGGCCACGGGCTTCTGGGTAGGGTAGCCCAGGCGCTCTTTGGAATGGGAGCTTAGGGGGGGTATGTCCAGGATCACGTCTTGTATAGGGACCCCTTTTGGAGTTTCCAGATACCGCTTGAGGCGGGGCATATTCCCTTTTGGAGGCCAGTAAATAAGACCCACCTCGTCCAGAAAGTCCAGTTTTTCTTGGGTAGTCATCGCCTCCCAGTTCTCGGGGAGCTTGACCCAAGAGGGAAGCTTCTCCCGCCCAGGGACTGCCCAGTGCCGCCCCTTCTTAGGGGCTATGCCCCGCCAAGGTTTGCCCGAATCGCCCTCCCTATCTCCAGCTCCTGTGAGGTTGTCCAGGGTGTACCTTCCCTTGTCGTCCTGGAAGCGGTACTGGCCCTTTAGGTATTCCTCCTCGTACGCTTGGTAAGTGGGGTTCCACGTGTAGTTTTCCCCTTTGGTGTAGAACAAGATCACATCGTGCACAGGCCCCCAGCGCTTGGCGGAGCTATGGGCGCCGGTGCGCTTCCAGATGACCTCGTTCCTAAAGTTCGTTGGTCCAAAAATCTGGTCCAAGATGACCTTCAGGTAGTGGCTGGCCGTGGGGTCGCAATGCAGGTAAAGGCTTCCCGTGGGCTTGAGGACCCTGTGAAGCTCCAGGAGGCGCACGGCCATCATGACCAGGTAGGCGGAGAGGTCGTTTTTGCCCAAGTAGCCGACAAGGAAGTCCAGGAACTCCCCGAGTTTTCCGTGGCGCTTTAGGACTTCTTCCAGGGCCTTCTCGCTCTCAAGCCCCCAGTGCCAGGTGTCTTCAAAGGCCCGTATCTGGGCCCCCGGCCCCTCGCCGCTGTGCTCGCGGAAGATAACGTTGTAGTCGGCCTTGGAGTTGAAGGGGGGGTCCAGGTAGATGAGGTCCACGCTCTCATCGGGGATGTGCTTCCGGAGGACCTCGAGGTTGTCGCCAAAGTAGAGATACCTTTCCATAAACGCACTCCCTAAACTAGGCTAAGTTGCGATTTTTGTGGACTTTTCTTTCGCGCCCCAAAGCGGGCCCATGTCGAGGTAACGCCCGAAAGCCCAGTTCCTTTTGGCCCTATCCTTGTTCAGCCTCTTGAGCTCCCCTCGGCCCATTTGGCCCCCCCATGCTTAAACCACACGATACGCTACGCTACCTGGAGCCATGAGGTAGCACAGAAAGGCATAGTGTGGTATGAGCTAGACCCTATCCCCCTCAACACTTCCCCTGGACGGGGCCCTGGCGAGGACGATCGCCCCCCTGGCCAGGGTGGAGGCTTTTGGGGTTTTCCCGAGTTCTCGTTCGGCCGGGGGGGGAGAGGGGAGGAGGGAGGGGGGAGGCCTCCCCCTCCCTCCTTCAAGGGGAAGGCCTAAGGCCTCTTGCAAGGGCGTGTAAGCCTCTCTCGGGAACGGGAAGAGGGGGAGAGGACGTGGCCCCCACTTTCTCTTCTACCCCTCTTTTCCAGGGGCGCTTATCGGCCTTTCTAAAGCCGATAGTTTTCCAAAAAAGAAGGGGGATTCCCCTTCTCTCGGGCTATTTGGCCTCTCCTAGGCCCAATGCTGTGGTGAGAATCCGCCGTAGCCACTCCCTCCGGGCCGCTTCGTAGGCCCGCCGCTTGCTCTCGGCGTGGACGATGAATCCGCCGTCAGGCCCCTCCGCTGAGCCTATGTAACCACCCTCGGGGGCTTTGGCCACGCTGGGGGCTCCGTGGCGGTCCCAACCCTCCACGATGGCGTTGACGATGGCCGTCAGAAAGTGCTCCTCCCAGACCTCGGGGGGTAGGTCTCGGGCATCCTGCCCCGTCTCGAGGCGCAGCTGAATGCAAAACGCCGCGAGATCGTCATCGTGCTCGGGGTCGGGGAGGCTACGGGCGAGTCTCCACGCCGCCCTCACGAGGCCGCTGGTTGGTGCTCTTCTCATGATGGTGTTCCTCCTTTGATCTTCCACCACTCCCCCAGGGTCCTGGGCCGGGGGCCATCCACTGCTGGGTCCACGTAGAGGTAGACGCTGGCGGCCAGGGCCCGTTTGGGCCAGTCCACCAGGGCCTTCTTCCACGGGGGGGCCTTCCACTGCCCGTTGGGGCTCCGGAGGTGCTGGTCGCCCCAAAGTTTCTGCACCCGTTTGCGGATGTCCTGGACTTGGTGGAAGATGCCCCCAAACATGGGCAGGTTCCCCAGGGTCTTGAGGTGGGCCACTAACTTGGGCCAGTTCCCCGTCCGGGTGTAGTGCAGGGCCTCCTCTAGGAGCTCCCGGTAGAAGGCCTCGGTGAGGTACCAGGTCCAGCGGTCCGTATCGGGGTCTTTCCTGAGTTCGTAGGTGGGAAGCCAGGCTTGCTTCCGCCAGGCTACCCACTGCAGGGGCCTCTTCCCCTCGGTGCTCAACATCTTCTCCCCCTGCAGCCTTTTCGTGGCCACCAGAACATAGGGCCACACCCCTCCTCGAGGCTCCGGGCCCAAAAACAGGCTGGCCACAGGTAGGCCGGCTTCTCTCCGTGCCCGCCTGGCCTCGGGGGAGAGTAGGACCTTGTGGCGATCGTTGATTTTCGCCACCGCCACCATCGCCTTTTCCTCCGGGGTGGTGGCCACCAGGTAGTAGCGGTAGCCGTTGGCCACCGCCTGCCGGATGGCGGCCATGACGGCGGTCTGGGACCGGTAAAGACGGTAATCGTCTGCTCTCACGCTCGAAGTTTAGGGGTGGGGCGGCCAACGTCAGAATCTCAGGAAGGCCCATGGTTACAAGCGATGGGTAGCCGTAGGGGGCCTCTCATTGAGGTTCCCTTGGGCGGGCCCCCTTGGGCGGGCCGCGCTTTTTTTTGGGGTACGCCCCCCTCCCCGCTATAACTCCTTCGAACCCACACCCCGGTTGGCGCCGGGGCCGGATGAGTACCGCAAGCGGGGGTGGCAGCCCCTTGTGGG
>Ga0272449_1001713_pt1 | contig 21883 bp, 18 predicted proteins | sample YNPCB0241_FD_198679 | JGI IMG/M metagenome (GOLD analysis project Ga0272449, IMG submission 198679) | Hot spring sediment microbial communities from Yellowstone National Park, WY, United States - YNP-CB-024-1 | ecosystem: Environmental > Aquatic > Thermal springs > Hot (42-90C) > Sediment... | reverse complement strand
CTGAGCCAAGTGAAAAAACTTCAAGCAATCTTTAAAACCTCTAATCTCGTAGTTTCTTTTAATGTTATCCCAAAACACACTTGCAACAGATGGAGTAATGAAATCTCTATCATTCCTTATTGTCTCAAATATTTTAGAGCCACTATAAATAGGAATACCTGTGTGATTCTTGATGTTTCTAAACTTCATCACAATGTCATAAGATTTCCCACAAAATGCTAAATTCATCTCATTTCTAGATTTGTAGTGTTGAACCAAGAACTTATTTGAGGAGTAGAAAATGTTTTTACTTACCCTGTAAGTAGTAATAACATTTTCAAGGTATCTCGTCAAATTTTCATAATCCTTCAGCTTAACTTCATCAACAATTTTTGATATTAAGTTAGAACCTAGGTGAACAGGGTATATCCTGTGAAATATTTCTTTATCGAAATTCTTCAATAAAATCTTTTCTAGAACTTCCTGACTGTTGGAGTGATAAACATCTAGATAAAGTGGCTTTTCTCTCAAAAAGAACCTTAGCGGTATAACTTTCGAAGAGGTGTTAACCTTTATCATTTTCATTTTTCTCAATATCACAGAGGTAGAAAGAAGGTCAGAGGTTAGGTATCCGTGTTTTGAGAACTCTATTATGCTTAAAAAAAGCTTATAAAAAAACTCAGACAATTCGCTTTCCTTTATATAAATAAACTCTTTTCTTACCTCCTCATCTACCTTCACCTTTTCACTAACCAAAGCCCATAGCAAAGATGAATAATGTTCATTAGCTAAGGTTCTATTGTTTTTTCTTAACTCTCTAACATCAACTAAATGTTCTTCAGTGTACAAAATTTTTGATTGTAATTCCTTACTTGTCCCATCAAGGAAACTAAGGACACTGGTAGCATGTACAAAGGGATGAACTTCTTCTTTTATTACATCTCTAAGAAAAGCAAGATCTTTGAACTCTCGAGGAGCATTTATAAAGTAGAACGGCAAAAAGAAATCTACACTATCCACAAGGCTCTCTGCTAGATTTCTATTGGAAGGCGTGATACAAATTCCCAACTTATCAAAAAAAAGTTCTTTGAGAATCTTTACATGTTCTTTGTCATTTCCAGAATAAAAAATTATAGCGTTAAGTTCTTTTAAATCCAAAGGGCTAAGCGAAAAACTCAACTGAGAAAGCTTTTCCAAACTGTCTAATGTTAAAGGGCAAACATATATCTTAATGGAATGATTACCAAAAATTAGAATTCTTTCAGGGGTAGCAAAAAGCTTTACCACCCCTTGATGCCCACTAAGGTAAATATCTTCTATCCAAAAGTTTTGAACTCTATCAATTATACCTACATACTTTATGCCGCTTTTTATTGCCTGTTCTTCTATGTCTACAACACCTAGAAAGGACTTTCTAGAATACGAGGTCTCTACTCCTATTATTCCTATTGGAGAAATTAACATTAAAATTAATTGCTATTTTCTTCTCTGGAGTATGTACTTATCAGACTGCTTGTTCTTTTTCCTTGTCTTATAACCTAATGTTGGCTTTGCCCAAGGTGTCATCGGATAAGGATAACCTTTCTGCTTACCGCCTTCACCACCACCATGTGGGTGATCTATCGGGTTCATTGCAACGCCTCTGACCTTAGGTTTTATACCTAGCCATCTACTTCTTCCAGCCTTACCGAGCCTTATATTGACAACATCAGGATTACTAACCTGACCTATTGTAGCGTAGCAATCCAATAGCACCATTCTAATTTCACCTGAAGGTAGCTTTATTATTGCATAATTACCTTCTTTTGCCTCCAACCTTGCAAAAGTTCCACCAGCTCTAGCTAATTGTCCCCCCCTACCAGGTTGTAACTCAATATTGTGAATTATAGTACCTACCGGTATATTCCTCAGAGGTAGAGCACAACCAATTTGAATAGGTGCATTCTCACCAGCCATTATTTTATCACCAACCTTTATACCTAGTGGTGCGAGTATATACCTTCTTTCACCATCCTCATAAACTACTCTACATATCCTTGCTGTTCTGTTTGGATCGTACTCTATTGTTTCAACTCTAGCCCATATATTTCTTTTGTCTCTCTTAAAGTCAATTATTCTGTATAATCTCTTGTGCCCTCCGCTTTTAGTGAAAACTGTTATTCTACCTAGATTGTTTCTACCACCGGTTTTCTTGAGTCCTACAGTGAGTTTTTTATATGGCTCATCTGTTGTCAATTCAGAGAAATCATATCCAGTTCTATTTCTAGAACCATTAGTAACAGGCTTATAAACCTTTATACCCATAACTACCTCCTAAAAACACAATTTATTTTTTATCTTCCTTTTTTGCCTTCTTCTCTTCTTTCTTAGCTTTCTCAGGTTTCTTTTCTACCTTTTCCTTTACTTTCTCTTCCTTTTTAGGTTTCTCTTCTTTTGGTTGCTGCTCCACAACTTCCTCAAATATAGGTATCGTACCTTTTGCCAATTTGACTATTGCCTTCTTCCAAGCAGATGTTCTACCGATTCTACCCCTCAATAATCTTTTCTTACCTGGAACTATCATAGTATTGACACTTTCAACCTTGACATTATAAAGTTTTTCTATCTCATTTTTTATCTCCATTTTCGTAGCGTCCTTAGCTACCTTGAAAACGTAAACTCCTGTTGGTCTATTGTCTTTATCGAGCATCAAATTGTTAGCTTTCTCAGAGAGAACAGGAGAAATAATAACCATTCTAGGCATACATCCTCCGCAAATTCTTTGCTTCCTTTGCGCCCGGCGGGAATCGAACCCACAACCCCCTGCTTAGAAGGCAGGTGCTCTGTCCAATTGAGCTACGGGCGCTAGGAAACCTTTGTCATATCATTATAATCATAAACACTTTCCTTTCTCAAGTTGAAATAATAGTGCTTTTAAGCACCTTGCTTTAAGCAGTCCCAACTACCCTGTGTTTTTTATTGTGCTACTTAGCACGTAGTGCTACCTAGCACATCGTGCTACCTAGCACAAAGTGCTATTTAGCACTTGGTGCTATTTAGCACATAGTGCTATTCAGCACTTGTTTGTAAGAATGTCATTAGAGATGTAACATATATATCTTCGGCTGAGCAACCTCTTGACAGGTCGTTTACTGGTTTATTTAATCCTTCAAGCAATGGACCGAAGGCTTTCATTTTCCCTATTCTCTGAGCTATTTTGTAACCTATGTTACCGGAATCTAGATTTGGGAATATGAAGACATTTGCTTTACCTGCAACTTTGGAATCTGGGCACTTTATTTTAGCAACTTCCTCTGAGAATGCAGCGTCAAACTGTAGTTCACCGTCAAATTCAAAATCAACATTTCTTTCTTTTAACAATTCAACTGCTTTTTTAACTTTGTCTACTGAAGGTCCGCTTCCGCTACCTTTGGTAGAATAGGATAATAACGCCACTCTAGGATAATCATTCAAGAAATTTTTAGCAAAGTTAACAGCGTTTATTGTTATATCTGCCAATTGTTCAGGTGTTGGGTCTACAACCAAGGCACAATCAGAAAATACAATTCTTCCTTCACTACCTATATTTGGGTCACTTGAAATCATTAGAAAAGAACTAGACACTGTTGTTACATTCTTTTTGGTTTTTACTATCCAAATTGCTGCTCTTATTACGTCTGCTGTTGGGCTCATACTACCTGAAACCATACAATCAGCTATTCCTTTTCTTACTAGCATAGCTCCAAAAGCATTTATGTCGTTTCTTATGTAATCAGCACATTGGTCTTTTGAAACACCTTTGTGTTTCCTAAGTTCATAAAACTCTTCTATGAACTCGTCCATGTACTCGGAAGTTGAAGGGTCTATGATTGTACAATCAGAGATATCAACACCGTTTTCCTTTGCTATACCGTTTATCTTGTCCTTGTCACCTAGAAGAATAAAGGATATATTTATCTTTTCTCTCTTTAGCATGCCTACGGCTTTAATCACTCTGGGGTCAAAACTTTCAGGATATACGATTTTTACATTCATTCCTTCAATTTTTGACCTAATCTCATCAACAAAATCTATCATAAAAACCTCCAAAAGTTTAAGAAAAAATTTTAAAGTATAAACGCTTGTTCTATCAATGTTATCTGAAATTTACCAGAGAGGCATAGCCTCTCTGTATTTTTGTTAAATTGTCTTCAATTTTTCATAGCTATCCCGATTATTTTAATATGGTTAACACTAAAAAAGACTATTACAAAATACTAGGTGTTAGCAGGAATGCAACTATAAAAGAGATAAAGGACGCTTATAGAAAGTTAGTAATCAAGTACCATCCTGACATATCTAGAAAAAAAGAGACTGGGGAGATGCTAAAAGAAGTAAATGAGGCTTATACGGTTCTTTCAAATCCTAAATTAAGGGAAGAGTACGATAAAAACTACAAAATTGAGATAAACAATAATGGAAATGGCAAGGATGAGGAAGAATTTAGTATAAGGAAGGTTATTGATTCAATAAGAAGGACAGTAAAGGTAGCTATAATGGAACTACAGAGAATAATAGATGAAGCAAAATTAGATAGGAACATATCTAAGTTGTCAAACGAAGAACTTCTTCAGAGAGTGGCTTTTTCTGAAAACGAATTTGTTAAGATTGCTGCACTGAACATAATAAAGATGAGAAAGAGAAGGACAACAATACCATATCTACTACAGATATTACAATCAGATTCTACGCCGGAGAAGATAAAACAAAAGATAAAGGAAACACTTAGGGAATTAGGATATTATAATGTTTAAGCACAAGGTGCTTTAAGCACAATACTTTAAGTAGTCCCACCCACCCACCCTAATTATTGTAGAGAGGTTCCACCTCTCTACGCTCTCTAGAATATATGAATTAAGAGAGTGTTATTAGCAAACAATTAAAAGTACGCTTTAAGTAGCACCGCCCACCCTTTTTACATAAAGAGGCTCCGCCTCTCTATGCTCTCCAGTGTTTTAATAAGCATAAGTGCTATTTAGCACAAGGTGCTATAAAGCACAAAGTGCTTAAAGCACAGAGTGCTTAAAGCACAAAGTGCTATAAGCACTTAATTAAAAATTATGATATTAAGCACAATGCTTTAAGTAGTCCCACCCACCCACCCCAATTATTGTAGAGAGGTTTCACCTCTCTACGCTCTTCAGAATATGTGAATTAAGAAAGTGTTATTAGCACACAATTAAAAAGTGCTATTAAGTTCGCACCTTGAATTGTAATTATCATTATTGTTTATATCAGGGCAGACACATAGGGCTATAAATCATTTCATACGAACTTCTTTTGGCTTATTTACTATATTAAATAAACTACCATGACTGTTTATTTTCTTCATAGAATTTTCTTCCTTTCTCTGTTATCTCCCAAATTCCCCATTGAGAATCTTCAGCAAGAAGACCTTCATTGACCATTGTATTTCTTGCCCATCGAGCGGTATTTTCCCATCGTTTTCGTTTCGGATCAGATGGAAGGGGTTCATAATCATAACTACTTAAGATACCTTTCATTTTAGAATGCACAAGTTCTAAGATGTTTTTCGTTTCTGCACTTCCCCCTAATTCAATAATAGATTCCAAAATAGGTATTACAAATTTCTCCTCAGGAGTTCTCAATCCCCTTTTAAGTCTTTCTTTTATTTGTTTTTTTCGAGCTTGAGTAGGAATTTTTTCACTGAAAATTGTTTGCCATTCTCTTTGAAGTGCCTTTACTTTCTCCCTAAACTCTTTTAATCGTTTACCATATTCAACAAGAGTATCTGCCTTATCAAAATCTTGAGTTTTAAAAGCTTCTTCTCCTTCTTTGCTTATCATATTAAAAACCTCTTCAATCTCTTCAAGCAATATTTCAAAAGCAATATTTACCTCGTTTTCATCCATTGTATCCTCCTTCTATTATTTTTATTTCTTCTTCTGTTAGGTTGTAAAGCTGGTATACTAGTTGATCTATTTCTTTTTGAATTTGGTTTACCTTTTTTTGTTTTTCTGTGTTGGTGTCGTAGTCGGGGGATTGTGTAAGTGCTAAGATTTCTTCTACTTTTTGGATTATTTGGTCGGCTATGGGTTGGTTTTCTTTTGTGATTGGTGGAAGGGGGAATCTTCCTATAAATTCTCCTTTTATTTCGCCTTCTATTCCTCCTCCCATATAGAATTTGTAAAAAGCAAACTCAAAAAACTTGGAATTAAAAATACTTAAAAGGTACTTACTAATATAGGGAGTATCTTTATTTCCATTTATTGTTATAAAGTGAGTTGTTGCTTCACAATAATATCCTGAAGGAACTATTGCAAACTTAGGAGATTTAGTTACTCTTTGCCACACTATCTTTTCCTTTTCAAATTCTGGGTAGTATGCTATATTATCTTGTGTCTCAAACCATTTATTTGATGTTTTTTTACGATGACCTGGCTTTCCATCTTGTGATAACTTATCGCCAAAGCTTACTAAATACTCTTTCAAAGCTGGATAATCGTTAATATTCAGATGTTTTGCTGGAAAAGTTCCAATTATCCACAACCCCGCCCACTTATACCTATACTTGTCAATATCTCTACCTCTCAAAACTGGCTTTATAATTTCCTCTGTTCTCTTTCTTTCCTCTTTGTCTTTACAATTTGCTAAAATTCTGTTTCTTGTTTCTGTGTCTATGATAAAAGCATCATTGTAGCCTGTTAATACTCCCCTGTAAATTTTAACATCCCAATCTTTTAAAGGTTTTCCTACTTTTTCAATCTTATCTTTTAAACTTAAAACACTTTCATCTCCAAGCGTCCAAGCGTTATCAGAAAGCTTACTTTGATACATTGTTTGCCAGTCTCCACCAGTTAAATACTTCTCTATATCCTCTACATTGCTTTTAACCTCTAAGAATTCAAAAACATGCTCATTAAATGGCTTTTGCTTTCTGAAAATCAAAATATTGGTATCCACTGTCTGCTCAAAAACTCTGTAACCGCTAAAATCTACAATTTTTAAAATAGCTGTTTTCTCTTTTAAAAACTTTCTTAACTTCTCTCCATACTTAGCTCTCATCCATTTGTTGCTTGTAATGTATGCTAAAATTCCCTCTTCTCTTAACACCTGATAACCTTTTTCATAAAAATAAACATACAAATCTGCCGTTGATGTGAAAACTTCATAGTTTTGTTTTTCAAGAAGTGGTTTAAAACTTCTTATCTTTTCCTGTCTCACATACGGCGGATTACCAATCACAATATCAAAGCCATCACTTATTCCAAACATCCATTCTGGGTCAAACCAATCAGCAGAAGCATTTTGGTCAAATATATCAAATTTAACTATCTTTTCAGCTACTTCATTATTCCAACCATCACCAATCAAAGCATTCTTTAGCTTCTCTCTTAACTCTTTATCTTTATTTTGTAATTGAATCTTTTCAGCTCTCGACTTAATTCTAAAATATCTATGTCTTAAAAACTTTAACTCTTGCTCTAATCTTTCAATATCCGGATTTCTCAAAGATTTTTGAATAGGCTTATCTAAACCAATCAAGGTATTTGCAGCAACGAATTTCGTTTCAAGGTTTGGAAGTGTTAAAATCCCAAAATTTGGCTTACTCTTATCTACTTTCTGGTCTAATATTAAAGATATAAAAAATCTGAGTTTACTAATCTGTATAGCTATAGGTTGTATATCTACTCCATATATACAGTTTTCTATCAAATAAAGTTTCCTTGCATAGTCTGGGTAGTTTATACTCTCGTCAAAGTTTTCATTGATTTCCTCTAATAGCTTTTCTCTTTCTTGTTTATCTTTTTCTGATCTAAATACCGTATCTGCTTCCTTAGATACTCTTTCTAATTGAATTTCTTTCCATATCTCATTTTTAGGGTCAAGCTTTTGAAGTAAAAAAACAAGTTTATGTAATATCCCCATCGGAAAAGCACCACTACCACAAGCAGGGTCTATTATCTTTACTTGGTCTATGGCATAGATTAGCTTTTTTCTTAAATCATCTGATATGTTTGGTTCTTCATCAGAATAAGAGAACAAATCATCAAGTTCATTTTCTGCTTCTGGTACTTTCATTTTCAAATACTCCCTCAAACTCTCTTCAACCATATAATCAACAATTTCTCTCGGTGTGTAATAACTGCCTGTTGCCTTTCTTGCTGTCGTTGCTGTCTCCTCATCATAACTAGCAAGAAGATTTTCAAATACCTTTCCTAAAAGCTCAGGGTCAAGTGCTATTTCTTGGTCTATCGGCGTCGCCTCATCCGTTGTAAAGTTATAACTCCTAAGGATGTTTATAAGCCCACTAACTTCTGCCTTATCACTCAAACCATACTTAGATAAATCAACAGTCTTTTCTTCACTAAAAAATAGCTCATCACTAATTTTAGCTTGTTTTTCCTCTCTCCTTGAAAATCCATCTATATAAATATTGTCTCTATCCAAGCAGTCAAAAAGTCCACCATTTATAAATGGAATATCTCTAAAAAGTTCTAAAACTTTCTCAGGAGGTATTAAAAATTTGTCTTCATACCTGTAAAGACTTTTTATTCCAAAGTTTTTTCTGTTCTCTGGGAAACCTTCATTTTTTGCCCAACCTCTTTCTTCTATAGGTCTATTTAGTGTTGCGAAAAATAAATTTTGTAAAATTGCATTGTAGTAGTTATTACCTTTACCGAAATCTTTAACGATATTCTTTAGCTCATTTTCATCAAATAAAACATCTGGAATAAGCCCTTTTTCCTTCAAAAACCAAATAAAAATTAATCTAGTCAATAACCTAATCAAATTCTGTGCGTTTCTGATTTCTCTGTCTTTTTCTGGGTCCTGAGAGTATTTATAATCTTCCGGGAACTTAACCCTATCCATAGCCCAATAATACCAGTTTTGAAGTTTTTTATAAAATTCCTTTGTTACTGGCTCAACACTAAACGCTTCTTTTATTGAACCAAAATTTGAAAAATCACAATCTTTTAACTGATTTATAAACGTCTTGTTCGGTCTACCCGGACTTACGAAAAATGTAAATCTCTTGTAATGGCTATATTCTGCTTTTGTGCCGTAGGTAGTTTTAAAAACAAACGAAAACCTAAACTTTTTTTCTTCATCGTAGAAGATGAAGAATCCATAAAACCTTTGATATTTTTCTAAAAGTTTTTTAGCAACATTAAACTGCTTCTTTTTGCTTGTTCTTTCAGTAAGGTTATCAATCTTTATAGCAAAAACTATTAACTCATCCTCTTTGTCTTTTAAGTATATATAACCAACTCTTTTAACATCTTGAATACCCTCGTACTCTTTTTTAATGTCCTCTGTATCCTGAGAATCTTCTATATCAACTACAAAATTTTTGTTCTGTAAAAATATTTTTAAACTATCCAAAGAAAAATCTCTTACAAGTTCTTCTAATCCCCACATTAGGCACCTCCTTGATTCTCAATTGCTATGATAACTTCCTGATTTGATGCCTCTAAAATCTTCAACTGATTTTCTACTTTCTCTATAAAATCATTCCCAACCTCGTTTCTTATTTTCTCTAGCTCACTCTTTACTTTCCCTAAATCCCCCGCTTTTAAATCATCTTCAAGGTCAACTATCCTTCTTACAACGTACTCTGAAATGCTATAATACTCTCTAATATCTTTAATCAAAGATTGAACAAAAGTTTTCAACTCTCCAATATCTCTATTTTTCAAATCGTTTAATAAATTGATTGCTTTATTTTCTATATCATTGGGAGAAGCTTTTCTTCTTATGTATGCTTCCTTGTTAAGCACTATCCTATAATTTTCCCAAAAAGATTTAGACACCTCCAAAGCTTCTGTTTCCGGTGTAGCTTTTATTTTCTCATAAACTTCTTCAAAACTTACAACCTTTGGTTGTCTCTCTAAATAATCTTTATAACCAACAAACAAATCTTTACCTTTTCTAACGAATACCATGAGTTCATTTTTATCGGCTCTTTTGGATGTTTTTATTCTTTTAGGCATGTTTTGAATTTTCTCTACAACCTCAGGGTATTTCTTTTCTATCTCTTTAAACTCATTTCTAACTTTTGTGAAGAAACTTTCTTCTTCTTCTATGTATTGATTTAGCCTCTTATAAAGTTCAGATTCTTTTGGCTCTTCTGATGGGTCAAAAATTTTGGCATCCTCGCCTAATATGTTATGAATCATGAACATTTTCGCTTGTGCTATTTCTCTTGATTTTATTATATCTGCTCCTTTTTCCGTTGGGAAAAAGTTAACTATATAAATTTCATCGTAAACCTTTTTACCTATCCTGTTTATCCTACCAACTCTCTGAATAACTCTAACAGGGTTCCAAGGTATATCATAGTTTATAACTACTCCAGCTCTGTTTAGATTATACCCTTCTGATAGTTTATCCGTTGTAAGCAAAATCTTATATTTATCCTCCTGTTCCTTATATTGAGCATCAAAATTTTTTACTATCTCTTCAAAGGTAGTTTTACTTATATTACCAAATGCAGACAAAACAATATCCTTAAAGTGGCTTTTAAGTATCGTGTCTAAATGCTTCGCCGTATCAACATACTCGGTAAATATGACAACTTTTCTATTTTCCTTTAAATATTCCTCAATACCTTTTATAAGCCTCTCCGCTTTAGAGTCACTCTCTATAAGCTCAAGAGATTTCATCTTTGTTAGAAATTCATCAAAAAGGTTTATATCACTTTCAATATCTCTTATAAACTCATCTTTGTACTTAAATTTATCTAAATCATAAACTTTGTAGTTGGGGCTGTCGGTCTTTCCTTTTTCTAGATTTTCTTCGTATTTCTCAAGTTCTTCTAAAATTTCTTCTTCGTCTTTTTCTGCTAAATCCTCTATAAGCTCTCTATCAAGAATGAACTTGTTTGTTTTCTTGATAAAGTTTAAGGCTTTTTCGTTAATGCTTTTAAATCTCTCTACACTCTCATAAAAAGAACCGAAGCTACTTTCAAATCTTTTTACAAGTAACCTTCTCATTAAGTTATATAGGTTTCTTTGGTACATTAGTGTGAATCTTTCTTCCTTCCGTAGATTAGATTTTTCCTCAAACTCCTCTCCAGTTACTTCTTCTACCTCTTCATCTAAAATATCCCTTTCGTAAATGATTGGCATGTATATTGCACCTTTAAACCTTCCGCCTAACCTTGCTTCATTAAATGCTCTTATCACTTCATCGTAGAATTCTGATTGTTCTTTAGTTAGCTCATAAAACCATTCTATGGGATCTTTGACCTCCGGAAAGTCAATCTCTTCGTTGTAGTGCTTCAAATCAAGTCTATTTCTTCTTATAACAACAGGCTCAAGGATAGCCCTTACATGCCTTGCAATCTCTTTTACTTTCCCCCTCACTTTGTTCATATCAATTTTACTTTCTCCAAATATGCTATTGTAGTAGTAACGGACTCTTGAGATTTTGCTTTTGTCTTTAGAATCATAGTTCTTACTTATGTAAGAAAGTTTGCTAAACAATCTCTCATATTCATCAAACTTATACTTAAGGTTCTCATCGAACACTATAGTTGATTTCTTCGGTATTGTGAAGAGTTTCAAGAGTGAAAATATATCTGAAGGGCTATTGTTAAATGGTGTTGCTGTCAAGAGTAAAACCGTTTTACCTCTGCATATTTCCTTAAGGTAATGATAACTAACTGTGTTTTCGTTCCTAAATCTGTGTGCTTCATCAACTATAACGACTTCTATATTTTTACGTTCTCTAACAAATTTCAAAGCTTCTTCTAGCTTCCCAATAGACCAAACCTCCCAACCATAAAGCTCAAAATCTTCTAAATACTTTTTCCACCCGGTAGATTTATCATCTGTGCCAATGAGATGTGGCGGTGCTAAAACTATACCTCTTTTACCAAGTGCCTTTGCAACCATACACGCAACAACAGTTTTACCAAGACCAACAACATCTGCCAAAATCGTTCCACCGTGAGCTTCACAATTAGCTATAGCCTGAGAAATTGCCTCCAATTGGTAAGAATATTTCTTGTATCCTTTCTTTTCCATTAGCTCTGTAAAATCCTCGCTAATGTGTTTGGATTCATGAGTGTCAAGGTATGTCTTTAGAAGGTAAACATATGCTGTAAATGGTGACACCTTCCTAAGAAAGGTATCATTTCTAAAAGCATTAATTAATTTTTCAACATTATCTTGAGAAAGCTCTACTGAATTTTTCCATAATTCATCAAAGTACTCCTCTGCTTCCGTAAATCCGTAATCTTTTATTTCAACATTGAACTCGTTTTGACTTATGAGTCCTGCCTTTGTGAGGTTACTACTGCCAGTTATGAAAAGGTGAGGTGTTGAAACTTCATCAATTTTGAATAGATAAAGTTTTGAATGGTTTGGCTCTCGTGTTTTTCTTATAACCAATTTTCTTTCTTCTAAGAGTTTTATGAAAAACTCAGCTTGATTATATATTTCCTCAGTATCCAACTCTTCGCTAGTGAAAGCTAGCTTTATTGAATTTATTAATTCTTCTACATACTCATCATTACTTGTTGTTTTCTTTGCTACCTCATACAGTCCATAATTCCCCTTATCCACATACAAGCCAACTAAAACCTTGATGTGCTCTTCTTTAAGTTTTCCTTCATCATAAAGCTTTTTGAGTGTATCGTAAAATTGCTTAATGCCCGAGAAATAAAAGAACCCAACGAGGAACTTTAACTCTTCACTACGACTCATCAATTCATTGATTCTCTCACCTAGGGTTTTTGAAGTATCACTGTTAGTAATGAAATTTTTCAATGTTCTCATAGAAATCCCCAAAAGATAAAATTTTGCTTTGGTTTTGAATTATTATGTATTCATTTCATGATTTCAAATTTGATGAATTTTGATATCAATTTTTAAAAACATCTAAGGATGGCAAAGGGTTACCTTCCCAATCAAAAAGTGTTTGATTGTCCCAAGGATTACCAAGCCCATTACTCCAACCAGTAGCCCCTACCCAACACCCTTCCCAGTAGAAAAAACCAAGAACTTTATCCTTACCAAACGATTTGAGTACGTTAATAAAATCCAAAAGAAATTTATTTTGTCCGTCCTTCGTAGGAGGATAATTTGTAACTATTTGATTGCTACCAAACACATTTGGATATCCGTCATAGTCTGACAGAGTCCAAGCATAAGCTGTCTCAACAATCAAAATAGGTTTACTATACTTCTTGCTCAAGTAATCAATCAATTCTTTTAAGTAATTTAAATCCCCATGCCAGTAAGGATAGTAAGACAGCCCAAGCATATCAAACTTTATACCCAAATTAACGACATTACCCAAAAACCAGTCAAAAAAACTTTTATTTTTGTCACCAGCTAGGTGAAGTATTACAAGTATTTTGTTATCAAAGCTTTTTATGCAATCATAAGCCGAATTAAAAATTTTAACGAAGTTAGAAAATCCACCGGCATTTGTTCCTACTATCATACCGTCAGGCCACAAAAAACCATTATTTACCTCATTACCTACCTGTATCATATCAGGTACAACACCTTTTGATTTCATATAGTTTAGAACTTCTAGAGTAAAGTTAGTTAATGAACTTATTAGTTCATTTCCTCTTAAGTTTGTCCAAGATTTTGGTTTGTTTTGTTTTCCGGGGTCAGCCCACCAATCACTATAATGAAAGTCCAAAAGTACCTTAATTCCTTCATTCTTTGCTCTCAAAACAATTTTTGTCATGTTTGTATAATCACAATTTCCACCACCGTACGGATTACCTAAGTCACCATAAGGATTATTCCATATCCTTACTCTTATCCAGTTTACCCCGAAATTTTTGAGAATTTTTATAGCATCACTTTGAATACCATTGTAGTAAAATCTTACCCCACTAGATTCTACTTCATTCAGAGTTGATACATCAACACCTTTAATAAAAATGTTTTCGTTGGTGCTACTAGATTCGGGTGAACTTACATTTGAACAACTTAAGAAAATTAGAATAATTGAAACACTCATTAACAAAGAACTTTTAGACATACAATAAAGTTAACCAACTTACTTAAGTTATTCAAATTATTCACTTCTAAGTTTAACGATTATTTAAGCACAAGTGCTTTAAGCACAAAGTGCTATAAGCACTAGCAGGGAGGCTTACGCCTCCCTGATAAAAAGCTAATCTTCCTCTTCCTCTTCTTCTTCTTCTCTTTCACCTAATTGATTATCTAATGTTAGGAGAGCTCCAACATGCTTTTCTGCCATTTTTACCTTTTTCAATAACTCGTAGGTATTCTTTTCTTCTTCAACTTGTTCATCAATGAACCACTGTAGGAAACTATTTGTTGCTCTGTCATTCAAGTTTTCTGACAAAGTCACAAGCTCATTAATCTTACCAGTTATGTACTTTTCATGTTCGTAAGCTGCCTCAATAGCATGAGTTAAAGAATCCCAACTATGAGGTGGTTCTTTTATCTGTAGAAGTTTGACTTCAGCATTTTGTTTAATTAGGTAATCATAAATTTTCATAGCATGCCCTAATTCTTCTTTACTTTGTATTCTCATCCACTTAGCAAACCCATTTAGTCCAAGTGTTTCAAAATAAGCACTCATTGAAAGATAGAGATAAGCAGAATACAGTTCTTCGTTTATCTGCTTATTTAACGCTTCAGCCATCTTTATATCTATCATACGCCCCTCCTTTTATCAAGTAAATAATAAAAAATCAACCTATGAAAGTCAAATATTACTTATTTCTTGTACTCCTTTGATAAATCCCGTATCACACCGCATATGTATTCAACTTCTCTGTCACTCAAAGATGGGTATATCGGTAATGAAACTATTTCACTGAATATCTTTTCAGAATTCTTAAATTCTGATAAATCAGGTTTTAGAATTTCTCTGTACTTTGTGAACCTGTAAACAGGAGTAAAATGTACACTCGTCCCTATTCCTCTATCGTTAAGAAGCTTGATAAATGTTAACTTGTCTATACTCCACATTTCAGTATTTAGCCTAATTGTAAATAGGTGGTACGATGTCTCTGTATTTTCTCTTATTCTAGGTAACCTTATAGTGTCCAAATCTGACAAATACCTAAAGTACAGGTCCCAAACTCTTTTCCTCTCTCTCTGCATCTTTTCAAACACCTTTAGCTGTGCTATTCCTACCGATGCCAATATATCTGGGAAATTGTATTTAAATCCTACTTCGGTTATATCATATCCAACCAAATTGTTTTGGTATCTACTCCATGCGTTATGGTCCATTCCGTGTAGTCTAGTTTTCTTTATCTTGTCTAAAACTCTCTCGTTATTAGTTATTACTGCTCCACCTTCACCGGTATGAAGTGTCTTAGTTGCATAGAAGCTAAAAACGGTGGCATCTACACCTAACTTCTCTACATTCCCAACTTTTACACCATTCACTTTTGTACCAAAAGCATGTGCTGCGTCTTCTATTATCACTATACCTTTGCTACTAGCTATTTCAAGCACTTTTCTATCGTATGAATTACCACCGTAGTATGTTGGAATTACGGCTCCCACTTTGTTGTTTATTTTCTTCTCAACCTCTTCAGGTGAAATGGTAATACAGTCATAATCAACATCTACTATTATTGGTTTAGCACCCACCAATAGAGCCATTTCAACAGGTGAAATGAATGTTATAGCTGGTATTATTATCTCTTTACCTTTTAGGTCAAAGGCATCAAAAAGTAGGTGTAAACCTGCTGTACAAGAAGACACCAAAACCACATTCCTTTCTTCTATACCTAAATATTCAGCTAGTTTTCTAGAAAATTCAAAATTCCTTTTGCCTGTTGTGAGCCAACCACTGGCTATAGTTCTAAAAACTTCTAAATAATCATGAATTGTTATCGGTGGCTTATAAAATGGTATTTTTCTCATAAAATTGATATTAAAAGTTTCCTATTTCTTGGCCCATCAAACTCACAGAAATAAACTCCCTGCCAAGTACCAAGTACAAGCTGACCATCCCAAACTAATAATGTTAATGATGGCCCTACAAGAATTGATTTTATGTGAGCATCTGAATTCCCCTCAGAATGTAAATAATTGCCTTGCTGTGGTATTAACTTCTTCATCTGATTTAAAAAATCAGACTTAACACTCGGATCTGCATTCTCATTTATAGTTACGCCGCATGTGGTATGTGGTACGAATAACGCACAAATACCATCCTTAATATTAGAAAGTTTTATATGTTTTTTTATGAGTTCAGTTATATCTATTATCTCTTCTCTTTTTGAAGTTTTGATTATTTCTTCAGCTTTGTACATTCTATTCTCTACCGATGTATTCAAGTTTTTCTGTAGATATTACTATTGTATCACCAGTTTTTATGAATCCAGGAACCATTATTTCAATATTACCCTCAATGATAGCAGGCTTCCAAACGCTTTTGTCCGTTCCGCTTGTTACCTCACCAGTTTGTACTACTTTTACCTTAACCTTCTCAGGTATGTTCACAGCTATAGCTTCACCATTGTGAAGAACTAATTCCACTTTATCGTTTTCTTTTATGAACTTTGCATAGTTACCTAATACCCTCTCATTTATTTCAAACTGCTCATAAGTGTTTTCGTCCATGAAATAATATGTATCCTGGTCCTTATAAGAAAATACAGCTTCTATAAGTTGTACATCTGCTTCTTCTACCTTTTCAGATGGATTAAACCTTTTATCGTGTACATGTCCTGTCTTAAGGTCCATATACTTAGCATGAACTATAGAACCAAATTGACCACCTCCACTCTTTTTGTCAACCTCAATTACTCTACATATGTTACCGTCAATGATTAAGAAATCCCCCTTATGTATATCCGATGCCAACTTAGCCATTTTTTACCCCCCTTTCTTAATGAAAGTATATACAAGAAGTATTTTGTTATCAAGATTTTTAAAAGATTTTCTTGAAATACTTTCGCAAAAAGTTAGAAAATACAAATAAAATGTTTCGTAAGATGAATGTTAGTGAGATAGCTGAGATTGTTAAGATTTCTTCACCTTCTACTGCTGTCTACGTCGGATGTGATTCAAAACAACGCGGTGAAACGTGTATATTTGCTACTGTAGTTATAATTCATCACGATAGGTCAAGAGGTGCTAATGTTTTCGTACAAATAGAAAAAACAAAGAAAATACCCTCCCTTAAGCAAAGAATAATGATGGAGACATTCAAAGCTGTTGAAATAGCTCTACAAATAGCCTCTTTCATCCCTGATAGAGAAATAGAAATACACCTTGACATAAACCCTTCACCTAAACACCCTTCCAATGTTGCCCTGAAAGACGCATTCAGTTATGTCTCTTCTCAAGGATTCAAACCTGTTTTTAAGCCTTATTCCTTCGCAGCTTACTCAGTGGCTGACTATGTATGTAAAAAAGCACATTAGTGCTAAAATCGTTTTCAGTACTCTTTCAACCTTTCCAAAGAATACATAAGTATTCTTGAAAAATACTTAAATTCATCCCTAACGCTAGGCTTACACTCCTCAAACTCCTTTTGCCCCCTAAAATACCCAAATAGAGGCTTACTGACCAAGTTCAAAATAAATGGATACTTATCCATCATATCATTGATATGATTAAACGTAATTTCACTACTTGATAAATCATCTATATCATTTTTTAATTCCTTAACTCCTTTTAGAAGATTTTTCACATTTAATTTCGGCTTATTCGTACTTGCTACTATTAGCTGATTATTAATATTAGGTTTCGAAGAAAAGAGAGATTCCAAGAAGCTCCTACCTTCTTCAGTTGACAAGTTTTTTATTCCTTTTAATTTTACACCATCTGAGATGTTAAAAACATTCTCTAAATTAGATGTATCGCTAGCACTGTCAAACCATAATTTGTACGTTTCCATTATCTTGTGAGTTATACACTTTTCATCTTTTATACCCTCAAGGTATATGTAATCTTTGAGGATGCTATGACAAGACTTTGTGTCCGATGTGCTAAAGTAATCTGAATAAATAGTAAAATACTCGTGATTTGGTGAACCGGGAAGGTGTGAAAAGAGATAAGGGAAACCTAAATCAACCCCAACCATTATTGAAGGATTAGCACCAAGCAGTAATGAGAGATGGAAAAGGTTTGTGCTTACGGAGCCACCACTCTCCAAACCAAGTAATCTATACTCTGCCAGTTCCTCAATCCAACTAATAGCCGAATTCGTCATCTCAAAGACCACATTACCTATCACTTCTATATGCGATGTTTTTGAAAGAAAAATGTTTCCTTTGAAATTTCTTATTAGTTCCGGTGAAACAGTTATATCAGAAATTAAGGTTAAACCCTTTGTCTCAACACCAAAAAAATCCTTTATATTAGCCAACTGAGAATCAAGGGAAAAAACAATATCGGGAATTATACCCTGCGATAGTGTAGTTTTCAAAGCGGTATCAACGACACCAAGAACAAACTTATCTCTGTATTTCTTTAGGACATCAAACAATAGCCAAGCAGAATACCCAGCACCGAGCACAACAAAAGGTTTATTGAATAGGTAACTAAAGTCATTTTTTAGTTCGTTTTCTGATAAACTACCAAACCTGACAAGGTTTGGTAAATTCAAAAATATATTCTTTATCCAAAGTTTATCAAAGTTAACCCTTGTAAGCAAATCGGAAAATTTGGCTTTTACTATCCTGTGTATCTCCTCAGAAATACTTTTGTACCGCTCAGTATTCAACCTATAAGACCCTGGGAAGATGACAAACTTAACATCTCTAACCTGCATGAAATCAACAAAATTCAGAATGGTATATATATCGTTAATGTTGTAGTTTGTTATCAAAAATCTACCTACATTGCTAACATAGTTCAAAGCGATATCATCATCCAACTCTATTGGTAATACGATAGAATTAGGAAACTCGTTTTTTAGAATTTCAACATGATAGCCAAGCCCTACACCTAGAACTATAAATAGGTAAATGTTATCTCTCTGTAAGTTCAACGAATCAACAATAGTTCTAGCCTCTTTTATGGGGTCATACAAGCTATGAATGGCTATGCCATTCTTTTTAATTGCTTTTACACCTATTTTTGATTCTACAATCTCCAAATTTTTTAATGATGCTGATTGTCTAAGCTTCTGGATGACACCACTACTCAATGATAGGTTATTCAGAATCTTCATCCACATATTGTAATTCTTTAGTTAGGACATCAACCCACTTTTTGGCTTCACCACTAAGTCTTGAATTAGGGTACTCTATTAAAAATTTCTTGAAGGTTGCTATAGCATCAACAATTTTACCTGCCTGGTATAGCACAACACCTTTCTTAAACAAAGCGTCTTCGTCTTTGTTTTTAGGTTCGTTGTTCATTGCTCTGTCAAAAAATTCAATTGCCTTATCATACTTTTTGTAAATAGCATATATTTCACCTAACCAATACAAAGCAGCATCCTCGTAAATCGTATTAGGGAAGGTATTAACAACCTTTGCGAAATATTTAGCAGCTATAGAATATTCCTTCGCTTGTAACTGCCTGAAAGCATACTGATAAAGTTGTTTGGAATAAGCCTGTACGACGGAATTATAGTACTTACTACCCTTTCGGTACTGAAGGAAGTTATCATAAATGTAGAATGCCTTATCATAATCACCTGTCTCAACGAATACTCTAGCTTTACCAAGCTCAGCAAGTTCTGTATTTGCCCTCTCAAAGTATATAAGAGCGGTGTTATAATCTTTCCTGTAGTAGTATATGTAACCTAACTGAGTAAGTATATTATTTCTAGTTGATTCATCTTGAGCAATTGTTAGAGTTCTCTTTAAGTATTCCTCTATTTCTGGGTTCATTGCCTCTCCTTTTTCTCTCAGTATATCACCTAATAATTCTATGGACCTAGTTAGTACTTCATCGTTCTTACCTTCTGAAAAGAACTTTCTTATCAATGCTAACAACCTATTCTGTGCAGTATCTAACTTACCTAATTTATAAGCACTAAATGTAACGAAGTACTCTACTTCGTTATAATACTGGCTCTTTGGGTAGGTTGCTAGGAATTTAGTACCATCCCTAACAACATCCTCGTACATTCCATAGTCAAATCTACTTTTTATGAGAGAATATGAATTGTTTTCTGACCATTTAAGATACAAGAGCACACCACCAGCCACCAAAACTGAAAGCAATACTACTATCAGTATAGGAATTAAAACGTTCTTCATTCTTAACCTCTCGGCTCAGTATTCTAGAACTATTTTCGGAAGCAAGTACTTCTTATTTATCTATATGATACTATTTTCCAATTCTTGCCAAACTTTTTGAGAATATACCTACTTTCTCTAGAAACTTTTACCTTCTCTTCTTTTGTTCCTTTAACTACACTTCTATTGTACCCCCACTTGACAACCACATAAGCGATGTCATCACTAACTTTTGATATCTCCTCAATTCTCGGTTCTGAAAGAAGCGATATTTCCGACTTTATTTGATTGTACCTATACGGAGAAGCAGTATAAGAAATAATTTGTTCAGTGTCCTTTTTTGCCTTCTCTTCCATGTAAGGAAGCATTTTTTCAAATTCCATCTTGAGATAATAAGCCAAAACCTCGTTAACAACCTTAGATATCTCAATTAACTCCTCCTGAGAGAATTCATCTTTAACCTCATTCGTATTAGCAAAAGAAAAGCATAACAAAAGCAAAACCAAAAAACTAGTAAGAAACCCCCTTCTCATTCTTTCTACCTCCCACAATGTCATCTATCATCTTCTGCTCCTCGTTAATTACATCCTTAACATAGTCACTATACAACCTTTCTTTGTAATTTTCTAACGCTTTGACCTCTCTATCTTTTTGAAGATATTCACTCAAAGCTTTTTTAAATGGCTCTTCCTTCAACTTTATGTTTTCAAGCTGAAAGCTTTGAAGTTTGTTATTCGTGTTTATGTACTTATCGTAAAAGTCAATCATTGAAAAATCACCAGAAGCTAATTTCTCCTTCATCTCTTTTATCGTTCTTTCTTTCCTATCCTTCAAGTCATTTAATTTCATCACCTCTTTGTTATATTCCTGTGCCTTCTTTGAAAGCTCAATTTTTTTTATTTCCCGTAGTTTCTGCTTGACTTCCAATACTTTTTGTAATCTAAACTCAAACTTTCTCATAATGGAATTTTCGTTCCTAAAGAGAATTATTTAAGGAAGAGGAAATCTTTTCAACTATCTCAGATATTTCTGACTTCTTAAAGTAAAGCGACTTCTTATTAGAAACCAACCTAGAGGTTATCTCTATTATCTCATCAAGAACAACTAAATTATTTTCTTCCAAAGTCTTACCAGTTGATGTAATGTCAACTATACAATCACTCAATCCAACAAGTGGTCCCAACTCAACCGAACCGTACAATTCAATTATTTCTGGCTCAACTTCTTTTAATCTAAAGTATGACCTAGCAATGTTAGGAAACTTTGTAGCTACTTTTATTGATACACTATTGAGATTGACCCCCTTTTTACCCGCAACAACCATTTTACAATAACCAAACCCCAAATCCAAAAGGTGGAAAACATCGGGGTTTTCCTCTACTAACAAATCATACCCAACAACTCCCAAATCAGCTATCCCCTCAGATACATAAGTTATTACATCCTTAGCTCTGACAAGAAAAAATTTAATTCCTGACTTACTTTCTTCAATTATTAACTTCCTTGAATCTTCCTTAAGTGGCTCTTCAATTATCCCAGCCTTAAGGAACAAATTAACAGTATCCTCAAAAAGCCTACCCTTCGGAACAGCAATGGATAAATCCATGAAAAAATTATAAAAGAAACTTAAGCGTACATATAAATTCCTTTAATCACTAATCCTATTGAAAAAAAATCTTGTGTTTGCTAGCAATTCTCTAAATTTAACCACTCCAGAGAGTAGAAATAAGTATTTCATGCTATAAGCACTTGTGCTATAAGCAC
>Ga0272449_1001709_pt1 | contig 21913 bp, 24 predicted proteins | sample YNPCB0241_FD_198679 | JGI IMG/M metagenome (GOLD analysis project Ga0272449, IMG submission 198679) | Hot spring sediment microbial communities from Yellowstone National Park, WY, United States - YNP-CB-024-1 | ecosystem: Environmental > Aquatic > Thermal springs > Hot (42-90C) > Sediment... | reverse complement strand
AGCAAGCATTCAAGTATAGGCATAACCTAAAAGCATAAACACAGAAAAATGCCTAATAGGGGTGAACCATGCTAAAATGCTTCTACTGCGGAAAATGGTTCAAGAACAAACAAGCACTAAGAGCGCATCTAAAAGCCTGCAAACAAAGACAACCATAACCGCAAACACAAGTTACAAGTAGCTTTACAAGCCTAAATTTTCGTAAAGCGCATATTGCAATTCACGTAATAGGCCTTTTAGGACGAATGTCTTTATTGAAATGATCTTTTTGATTTCTCTTTAAGCTTTTCTTCTAGGGGAGGTAACCCAAAAATTTCCTCTAGCCTTTTGCGCACCTCGTTTAATGGCGGCAACATTAACTTTTTCCCAAAGTATTCGTCGGCCACATTTTCGCCTTCCTTGATAAGTTGGTATATGCTTCTTTCAACAAATTCTTCAACCGGCTCCCTAAAAACCTCATGGGCTAAGCTGGATAGTGAGATGTAAGCATTTCTTCCTTCCCTTCTAACATTGACAAAGCCAAGCTTTTCTAACTTTTTAACCTCCCTAGATACGGTGGCTCTATCTAAATGCGAAGAGGCAGATAACTCAGCCTGCTTGAGATAAGGACTACCTTTTCTATAAGCGTCGTATAGGACATTCAACAATGTCCATCCATTTTTTGAAATTTTCATCAACAATTGAGCCAAAGTTGATCCACGCTTCAACAAATGTTACTATCACCACTTATCAAATACACGTACTTGACGCTTAAAAAACTTGTAGGTGCCCCCGGAATTGGTTAAAGTAAAAGAAAGCCTTAGACCTGTCGGGGTAATAAAGATCACGGATCCTCGTGGTTATGGCTATTTGCCAAAGATTTTAAGAAGGGAAGTGGGCTGTGAAGGCAAAGACGAAATACCCTTCTTCATAAACGCAAACTGCGTCTTGCTAGTGAGAAAAGACGCAGACATCCACAAAGTTTTGGAAGGATTAGACATCCTCAAAAAGGATCTACTTTTAAGGTTTGAACAAACGGCTGAGGTGTAGAAATGCTGGAAATTCTCTTTAATTTTGACGAATTCCGAAATAAACTGGATTCCTCAAAGCCCGTGCACCACTGCTTTTATATGAAAGGCCTAGACAAACACGGCATATTTTACCGAATAGAATTTTGGATAACCAGAGTAAGCAAAGACGCCAGCCGCATTATAGCCTTCTACTCCGAAAGGCACTCAACATTAGGTGAGAAAGACGAAGATCAAAAATGGATGGAAGAAATGGTTGAGAAGTTTGCCAAACCAATTGGGTCAACAGAAGGCGAGTGGCAAGAATGAAGGCTGAAGCCTTACCAAGTTTGAGGTGGCTTAAAGCGGACGACATAAAAATTCCAGACGGTAGGCTTCACAGCCACTTCGACAATCATAGCGATTTTGAAGAAAGCGTCAAAACCAATGGTGTAATTCAACCCGTTCACGTTTTCGAAGATGAGAATGGCGAATATTGGCTTGCAGACGGCCAAAATAGGCTTGAAACCGCTAAAAGTCAAGGCAAAATTATAATTCCAGCCTATGTTATGGCTGGAACCAAACAGGACGCCGTTTTGTTCAGCGCCAAACTAAATGTTTTAAGAGGCAAAGTCAACGTTGGAGAATTAGCCGAGTTTGTTTATAATCTTCGAAAATCTATTGGTTGGGGAGTTGAAGAGATAGCTGAAAATATTCGACTTTCAAAGAGCTACGTAAGTAAACTTTTGGCTGTAGCTGAAAATAAAGAGAGCCTCGAAAACCTCAAAAAAGGCTTAATTTCGATAGAAGAGGCTTATAAAAGCTCTAAAAGTTTCGTGGCGAAACCATTATCGCAAGAAACAAGACAAGAGGAAAAGCCTACAACATGTACGCCTATGAAAGTAGAGGCCCACAGCTTACTGAGTAAACAAGAATCACAAGAAAAACAACCATTAACCGACGAGGATTTAGGCATAACAACAAACCTTAAACGAGCGTTAGAAGAGGGCAAACGCTTCACGCCATTGGGCCCAAGCGACCTTAAACCCAATGCTGAACCCAAAAAGACAGAATATATGACCTGTGATTATTGTGGCAGGATCCTTTCACGCTTCGACGTTAAGTGGATTAAGGTTCACTCAGACGAGTATGATAAGGTTTTGTTAACTATTCACAGTTTGGCTGAAAGGGAGACTCAAAAAGAGTCTTCCCGGCCATGAGGTGATTTTATGGAAGAAAAAGAGGAGACCCCCGAACAAGGATTGTCAGACGAGGATTTAGGGCTTGCGCTTGTCGATTGTCTATTACTGGCTCCGCCAAAAGAATCGCGAAGTTTAGACGCATTGGTTTTTGAAGTTGAATATCAAAACGAGAAATACCGTATAGGCGTAATAGGCGAGGAAGCTCTTCAAAGCGTCAAGAAACATGGCTACAAGGATAACTATGGCAAAATCCACGTGAGAATCCCAATGAGCAAGTTGAAGAAGCCAATTGGTTGGATAAACGAGGCATATTAAGATGACAAGCGAAACTTTCCACTCCCCATTCTTTTTCTGCAAAATTCAAAAGGTGAATAGCCTTGAACATCGAGGATTTTGAAATTTTCCTAGAAGATTTTTGCGATTTTTTAAACGGCTTAGAAGCTAACATTGTTAAAATGAAGCAGCAAATAGCTAAGCTTACAGGCGTGGCTGAAGATAAACCTAAACGCAGAAGCTGGGATCCAAACAAAATCAAATGGGAGAAAACTCAGGGCTTTAAAGGCGAGTTCGAGAAAAGCCAAGATCACAACAATCCAGAGTTTAAAACCATGCTAAAGGATCTAGCCGAACACAAGGGCAAGTTAATGCGTGAAGGATGGTTTTACTGGACCTTTAAAAACGGCTCAACCGTAGGAAGGAAGAAGCGAGAGGCTTAAAAACTAAATGCTTTGCTGCCCTCAATGCGGCTCAAGGCTTCTTTATAAAGACGGCTTACGCTATCTAGCAGACGGCTCCGGCATACAACGCTACCTATGCAGAAAATGCGGCTACCGATTCAGCGAAACCAGAAAATCTAATATCGCCTTGCACACAAAAACTGAAAGCGATGCACACCAAAAGGCGGCCAAGCTTTTGGTGGAAGCAGAAAAAACAATCGAAAAGCGGGAAGCGGGGGCCACAGAAAAGACAAGAGAAACTGAGCTTCAAGGTAAAATCGTTGAGTTTCTTTGGTGGATGAAAAAGCAAGGGTATAAGGAAACGACAATAGAGGGAAGGGGCAAGAGACTGCAAGTGCTTGTAAAACTTGGAGCCAACCTTTTGGACCCTGAAAGCGTTAAGCAAGTTCTCACGTTGCAGAACTGGGATGACTCAAGCAAAGAAACAACAGTTCACGCATACGACTCTTTCGCAAAATGGGCTGGTTTAAAATGGGAAAAACCTCGATATAAGGCTGTTAGGAAACTTCCATTTATACCCTACGAAAGGGAAATCGATGACCTAATAGCTGGTTGCAATAATAAAGTAGCAACTTTTCTTCAAATAGTTAAGGAAACTGGTGCGAGGGCTGGTGAAGTCTTTAACCTTCAATGGACTGATGTAGATTTCGAAAACAGAACTATAACTATAACGCCAGAGAAAGGAAGCAACCCGAGGATCTTCAAGTTTTCTAGAAAGCTCCTAGGCATGCTTGAAAATCTACCAAAAACGGGTGAGAGAATTTTTAACAATAAAAGCTTGAGCAGTTTAAGACGTATATTTGAAAGAAACCGTAGCAGAACAGCTAACAAGTTAGGAAATCCGAGAATATTGAAAATATCTTTCCATACGTTACGCCATTGGAAAGCAACTATGGAATATCATAAAACCAAAGACATTCTTCATGTTATGCAGGTTTTGGGACACAGAAATATAAAGAACACGCTCATATACACCCAGTTTATCAAAGGCAGAGAAGAAGACGAATATGTATGTAAAGTTGCGAAAACTGTCCAGCAAGCGGCAGAACTAATAGAAGCTGGCTTTGACTACGTTTGCGAGATCGACGGTGTAAAGCTCTTCAGGAAGCGGAAATAGTGTCGCGGTTTTATCCAAACAATGGTGCTCCGGCCGGGATTTGAACCCGGGTCCGCGGCTCGAGAGGCCGCTATACTTGGCCGGACTATACTACCGGAGCCTCAATTCTACAATGTAGTTGTGTTGCAGCGAGTTTAAAGGCTTTTACGTAGGTGAATTTAAAAATAAACTTGGAAGAGTGTTAGAAAAATTAGGGTGGGAGTTTAGTATTCTTCGCTTTCAGTTTCGCTTGGAGTTTTCGCTTTTTCTTCTTTTGGCTTTGTTGCGGCTATAACGTCGTCTATGCGGAGTATCATTGATGCTGATTCTGCGGCTGACTTCACTGCTTGTTCTTTTACGATTACCGGCTCGACTACGCCAGTATTATACATGTCTTCGACTTTTCCGGTGAAAACGTTTACGCCCATGTAGTAGCCGTCAGTTTTTTCGTGAGCTGCTCTAAGTTCAACTATTATGTCTATGGGTTCTAGTCCCGCGTTTTCAGCAAGAGTTCTTGGAACTATCTCTATGGAGTCGGCGAAGGCTTCTATGGCGAGTTGTTCGCGGCCGCCAACCTTTGTTGCGTAGTCGCGGAGTTCTTTGGCTACTTCGACTTCTACTGCGCCGCCGCCTGCTACAATTTTGCTGTTTTCTATCACGTCTGAGACTACGGATAGGGCGTCTGTCATAGCTCTTTCCGCTTCGTCAACCATTCTTTCCAGTCCAGCCCGTATGAGGATGGCGACTGACCGCGGGTTTGTGCATTCTTCAACGAAGATCATTTTGTCCTCGCCTATTTTGCGTTCTTCAACTAGGCCTGCCTTGCCCAAGTCTTGAGGTGTTAGGTCGTCAAGGTCTGTGACTATTCGGCCTCCTGTTGCTCTTGCAAGTTTCTCCATGTCCGATTGCTTTATTCTTCTAGCTGCAAGTATTCCTTCTTTCGCCAAGAAGTGCTGGGCCATATCGTCTATGCCTTTTTGACAGAAGACAACATTGGCGCCTGCGGCTTTTATTTTTTCAACCATTTCTTTTAGCATTTGAGTTTCTTGGTCTAGGAAGGCTTTCATTTGGGTTGGGTCGCGGATTCTTATTTCGGCGCTGAACTCGGTTTTCTCTATTTCTAAGGGGCAGTCCAACAGCGCAATTTTTGCATTTTCAACTTTTTTAGGCATGCCGCTGTGGACGACTTCTTTGTCAATTATTACGCCTTTCACCAGTTGAGATTCAAGAAGCCCTTTTCCAGTCTTCTTTATAATTTGGATGTTGTCTATGTCCGCAACTCTTCTTTCGCCTCTCTGCTCGACAATCTGTTTAACGGCGTCTATGGCTATTTCGGCTAAATGTTCTCTTGCTGTTCCAACGGCCTTGCTTGCCATGGATGTTAAAGCTACTTTACGAAGGGTTTCTCGGTCTTCAATATCCACGGGCTTTGCAATTTTGTTTATGACTTCTACGGCTTTTTGCGCTGCCTTGCGGTAGCCACTTACAATTACTGTTGGATGAATATTTTGGTCTAAAAGTTCCTCAGCCTTTTTCAAAAGTTCTCCTGCTAAAACCACGGCAGTGGTTGTTCCGTCGCCCACCATGTCGTCCTGGGTTTTTGCCACTTCAACCATCATTTTCGCTGCCGGATGCTCCACCTCTATTTCGTCTAGGATTGCAGCACCATCATTTGTTATTGTTATGTCGCCTAGGCTGTCAATAAGCATTTTATCCATTCCGCGGGGGCCAAGAGTTGTCTTTAAGACTTCGCCTATTATTCTGGCAGCAGCTATGTTGTTTCTTTGAGCTTCCCTTCCGCGGCTTCGTGTTGTTCCTTCCTTTAGGATTAGGACGGGTTGACCCGAAGCCGTTGTTGTTAAGTAAGCCATACTATTTACCTCCGGTTGATTAGAATATTGCCAATTTGGATAAGCAAAAATGCGGTAAAATATAAACTTTTTCCAAGGGGCGGGAACAAATTATGGGCAAAGTCGTCTTTTTAAACAGTTATTGAAGTACTCATCAGCCCCCTTTTACCTTCAAATTGAAAGGTGAAACTTTTAAGAACTGGAAAATGTAAATTATGGGCAAGGTGGGGTTTAGTGGCTAAAAAACAAAATAGTTTTGAAGAGTATTTGAAAAATTTAGATCTTAACATGCTTTTTGAGAAGTTGGGCTTGTATGAATCTGAATTTCTTGCGAGGGAAGTTGAGCATTTCACTGTGAAAGAAGCTGAGCAGAGAGACAGAATTCTAATAAACTATTTTGGAGACGAAGGAATAAACAGAATAGTGGACAGAATAGTTGAGCTTTTGTTTGCTTCTCCAAAGCTTCCAGCAGATGCAAAGGTGCTTGATGTGGGTGCTGGTTCAGGATTTTTCACTGTAAAGATAGCTGAAAAAGTGCGCAGTAGGCTTCCAAAGGTTTCCTTTTATGCCATGGACATGACTCCTGCGATGCTGCTTTCTTTGATGAAGAAAAAGGTAGATGTGCAACCTTTTATTGGCTTAGCTGAAAATCTTGAAGGCAGCATCAAAGAGGCTGTAAAATATTTTGATATTCCTGACAAATTTGATGCAATCTTTTCCACATTGATGCTCCATCACAGTGTTAAGCCAGAGAAAGTTTTCAAAAGCATAAGACAGGTTCTTAAGGAGGATGGAAAAGCCGTTGTTGTTGACCTCTGCGAGCATAGCTTTGAAGAGTTTAAAACCGAGATGGGTGACGTTCATCCTGGTTTTAAGCCGGAGGATGTTGCCAAAATGGCAAGCAACACGTTTGCAGAAGTTCGAGTTGAAAAAATGCGTGGAATATGCTGCGAATGTTCTGGGCAGTCGGCTGAAATTTTCTTTGCATACATGTATGGTGGCTTAGGCTAGGTGTTCTAAGAGTATTTTAAAGCCGATGCCGATAAGAATGATACCGCCGACGATTTCTATTTTGTTTGGTGAAAGACTTTTGATTCTGCCGCCGAGTGTGGCGCCTAAAAATGAAAGCGTAAACGTTACTGCGCCTATGACTATTACGGGATTGATCATGGAGACTTTTAGAAAGGCGAAGCTTAGGCCTACTGCCAAGGCGTCGATGCTTGTGGCAATTGAAAGAATCAAAAGAGCAAAAAAGCTTAGAGTTCTTTCTTTTCTATGGGTTTCCGCTTTTGTGGATTCGTAAATCATTTTGCATCCGACTAGAAGCAGAAGTGTAAAAGCAAGCCAGTGGTCAACTCCAGATATGAAATCTAACATTTTTACGCCGGCAAGCCAGCCTAGGAGAGGCATAAAGGCTTGGAACGCTCCGAAGGAGAAAGCCATTTTAAATGCTTCATTTTTGCTGTCGCCCCTACCTGTGATTCCAGAAGCAACAGAAACGCTGAAGGCGTCCATGGCAAGTCCGAACGCTATAGCCAAAAGCGTTAACGGATCCAACATGCACCACTTTCTAGAATTGTGCTTTCGCATTAAAAGGTTTTCATGTTTAAAATGTTTTCGCGGCTGCATAACTGTTTAAATTTTGGCTTGTGCTTTCATTGTTGATGGTGAACCAGCCTTGAAGGTTTCAGTGCGTTTCTTCACGACTTTGCGGGAAGTTGCTGGAAAGCGGGAAGAAGCTTTGGAGTTTTCCCAAGGCGAAGCGGTAACTGTGGAGAAAGTGCTTGAGAAGCTTGCTGAACGTTATGGAAAAGGTTTCACGGAGTATGTTTATGATGGTAGAACAGGTGAGGTTAAGGGTTTTCTCCAGTTTCTCATAAACGGGCGAAGCGCCTCAACCCTTAAGGGGTTGAAAACAGAACTGGCTGATGGGGATGTTTTGGCGATTTTACCGCCTGTGGGCGGAGGCTAAGAAATTCGTTGCCGTTTTGGTTTGGAAAAAGCCGATAGAAGCCTGTTCTCTATATGTTTTTAGGCTTGAAAATGCTTTTCTCTATTTGAGCTTGTTATGGGAAAATGCCGAGTTTGCGGTGAAAAGTCGCCTTTAATCTCTGAAAGCCTAGGCGTCTGCCTAAAATGCATAAGAGAAAAGCCCAGTGAAGCCCTTGCAATCACGCGAGAAGCGCATGCGAAAAGTCGGATGGTTTATGGCTTGCCAGCTGAACCGCCTAAAAACGCTAATGGAATACCTTGCGGTGTTTGCGCCAACAACTGCGTTATAGGCTTGGGAAAAAGCGGTTTCTGTGGACTTGTCTGGAATGTGGATGGGCGTTTGGTTCGTTTCGGCGGCGCAGCAGAGCATGGCGTTTTAGAATGGTATTATGATGGTTTGCCAACCAACTGCGTAAGCTGGTGGTTTTGTCCTGGCTGCACTGGAAGCGGCTACCCAAAATACGCTTACAAGCCCGAAGCGGAATATGGCTATTATAATTTGGCGGTTTTTTATGGCGCGTGTAGCTACGACTGTCTTTTCTGCCAGAACTGGCATTACCGCAACCTCTCAACAAAACACAAACCAGTGATAAACGCGGAAGCCATAGCCCAAAAAGCCTTAGACAAGCGGGTTTCATGCATATGCTTTTTTGGAGGTGACCCCTCACCGCAAATGCCCCACTCGCTTGAGGCAAGCCGCATAGCCCTAGAAAAGGCAAAGGCGGAAAACCGTATTCTCCGCGTATGCTGGGAGACTAATGGCTACATGAATCCGCGGTTGGCGGAAAAAGCTGCAGAATACGCCCTTGAAAGTGGAGGAAACATAAAATTCGATTTGAAGGCTTGGAGCGAAACGCTAAACGTCGCTTTATGCGGAGTCTCAAATAGGCCAACTCTTGAAAGTTTCCGTAGGATGGGAGAAAAATATTATGAGAAGCGCCGAGAACTGCCAGTGTTGACGGCGAGCACGCTTCTTGTGCCAGGCTACGTGGATACGGAAGAAGTGGAAAACATAGCACAGTTCATAAGCCAAATAAGCCCAGAAATCCCCTACACGCTATTAGCGTTTTATCCATGCTATGTGATGGATGATTTGCCAACTACAAGCCGACAACAAGCATTGGAATGCCAAAAAGCAGCCCAAAAACACCTAAAAAACGTTCGCATAGGAAACATACACCTACTATCATAGATAACGAAATCTAGAGATTATTTACTCATCAGCAACCAACATGTAGCAATATTTTCGTAGCCGTAAAATTTTCACGGTTAAACTTGTAAATCAATTCGGTTTTATACAAATAACCTGTGATTTAAGTGAAACTTAAGATTTATCATACACGAAATTTATTAGAGTTTTAACTAAGATTGGTTTTAAAGTTGTCAGACAAAAAGGGGTCACATTGTGTTGAAAGGCTTTTTGGAGAAGTTGGGTTATTGTTTATAAGTGTTTTCTGAACAACAACTTTTGAGAAGCCCGCAAATGAAACATAGCCTTGCCCTCATAGCATAATAGTTCTACTCTACAACCTTTTTGATGGCGGCTCTTGCCAAGATGCGTGTTGAATCCAGTACTGGTATTGGAGAATTTTCGCTATCCAGTATTAGCGGCAATTCGGTGCATCCTAAAATTACAGCATCGCAACCTTCCATTTGAGCCATATCCTTTACTATGCTGACCAGTTTTTCTCTGGAGTTAGGCTTGATAACGCCATAAACAAGTTCGCTGAATATTATCTCGTTGACAACCTTGCGTTGTTTAGCTTCTGGGACAACCCACCTTATTCCATAAAGCCTAAGTTTTGATGGGTAAACCTCCGACTCCATTAGAAAACGTGTCCCCAGAATGGCTAATTTTCCAAAACCGCATCTTTTAGCCTCTCTGGCAACCTCCTCAGCTATGTGAAGCCACGGCACAGGCGATTTATCGACAACCTTGTCGAACGATATATGAACAGTGTTGTCGGGACAAATAACAAAGTGTGCGCCAGCTTTTGCAAGCTTTTTAGCCGAAGTCAACATAAGCTCGGCAACGCCATCCCAGTCACCGCTTTCTATACGCTTCATGTAACTGCTGAAGGAAAAAGCATGCATGCTAACCTCGGGATGGGCGTACCGTTCCCCAAGAAATTTCTCACTTTCAGTGCATATAGTCTGATAGCATAAAGCTGCTCCAGGAGAGCTAACAGCGACAATACCTATATGCTTAAGCCTACCCATATCTGAAATCCTCCTACAATTTTACTGCAAGCAAGGCTGCATAATGATATTCTTTTAAAGAGCTAAGCCCTTATTTTTATTTATGTTAGAGGCTAAAATTCGCCAAGAAAATAAGGCGGATTTTAAAGCAATTAACGACATTATAGTCGAATGGTTGAAATGGAACATCGAAAGAGCAAAAACATTCTTTGATGTTTTGCTGGACAGGGATCACCTTGTTCTAGTAGCTGAGGTTGAAGGCCATATCATAGGGGTTTTACATCTACTTTTCTATCGTGACATATTACATGGAGGAATTAATACCCATGTGCTTCTCTTATATGTCCGCGAAGAATACCGAGGTAAGCAAATCGGCAAAAAATTGTTAGATGAGGCAATCAAACAAGCAGCCAAAAGAGGAGTTATTGAAATGCATGTCGACACAACCTATGAAGATGCGGCCAAATTCTATCGAAAATACGGCTTTAAAGATAACGGCATAATGCTTGAACTCGCATTAAAAAATAACGAATAAATTTCATGTGAAAATCCTAAATATTAAACTGCCCAGAAGGGGATTTTCTTCCGCATTAGGTTAACATATTCGTTTAGGGTTTCCTGTTCTTCTGGAGTGAGTTTATCCATGAAGTTTTTTAGTAAGGCTTGTGCGTGGGGTTCTGGCACTTTCACGTAGAGCACGTCTTTCTCGAATATGTGTCTTCCAACCATGGGCTTGTCTAGGCTTACGGCCACCTGCATTCCCTGTTTAGCCTCTGATATAGCTTGTCCTTTATCTTGGATTTGCTGTATTTCGCCGATTTCTTCGCCGTCCTCAGCCCTTACTAAGGCGAGTTTAGGCTTTATTTTCCCAGCAAGGACTTCTACGCCTACTATGGCGGGTTTGGCTCTTCTGAAAACATAGCCTTCCAATATGCGAATCTTTGCTGGTTTAACTAGAAAAGCGAATTCCTGCTCAATCTTGGCTTCTCGCTGAGCTTTAAGCCATGAAAGATAATTTTCTATTAAATGGTAAATTATTTTCTCTTTAAAAATTTGAACTCCTTTATTTTGTGCTTCTTCTTCAGCGTCTGGCAGAATTTTAACGTTAAAAGATAAAATAACTCCGTATAACGGTTCATGCTCCTTGACAACAGCCGCCTCAGTCACATCCCGCTTTGAAACGTCACCCACATCCGCTAGCCGCACAGGCACATTGTTACGTTTTAGGTTTTCAGCAATAGCTTCCAACGAGCCCAGCGTATCCGCTTTTAAAACAACTCCATTCACATCTGTAGCTATGCGGATGCGCTCAATCTCTTCCATTACAAGCCCCACATACTTGTCAGGCGACTCATCAGCTGGAACAGCGTAAAGCGGCGCCCCAGCCAAAGCCCCCTCAAGTTCAGGCGCAACAATTTTTACTCCAGCCGCGGCAGAAACAGCCTCAACAGAAGAGAACTTGTCACGGGGATCCCTAATCTCGTCTAAGGGCTTAGGAACCAAGATGGCCCTCACACGCGTAAGGATGGGCTTTTCCTTGCCGCCCACAACAATCAAGTCGTCTTTCCGCAGAGTCCCATCATAAATTATGGTGTTAAGCGTCAAGCCCAAGCCGGGCTCCTCTCGGACTTCTAAAACAGTGCCCTTAGCAGGTCCAGCAGTGGTCTGCAAACGCTTCTTCAAATACTGCTGCGCTAAACCTACAAGAACGGCTAAAAGCTCTGTTATGCCTTCGCCTGTTTTGGCGCTTGTAGGCACAATAGCCACGGTTCGCGTGAAATCTTTTATGCGGTCAAAACGGTCAACTCTAAAGCCTAAACGGGAAAAAGTGCCAATAATCTCATAGAGGCGGTTATCCAAATCTTCCTGGACATATTTGTCTTGAAGTTGATAAGCCTTCAAAAAAGGCGTGTCCGGGTAAGACTTCCACCCGGGAATTCGGTCTATCTTGTTTGCAGCTACCAAAAAGGGGGTCTTACGCGCCTTTAAAATATCGATACACTCGTAGGTTTGAGCCTCAAATCCCCTCAACACGTCAATAACGAGGATGGCTATGTCGGCAACGCTGCCGCCACGCTTGCGGAGATTAGTGAAAGCCTCATGTCCAGGAGTGTCAACAACAAGCAACCCAGGAATTTCAATTTCTCCTTTCATGGCTGAAAGCAGCGGACCAACCATCTGCTTTAGAGTTTCAACGGGGAAAAAGCTAGCACCAATGTGCTGCGTGATGCCTCCAGCCTCGCGCGCCTGAACACTTGTTTTGCGGATTTTGTCTAAAAGAAGAGTCTTGCCAGTATCCACGTGGCCGAGAACGCATACAATGGGTTGACGAATAGACATAAAGGGCATCTCCCTAGCAGAGCAACAAGCCAAACCGCCATCCAACTAATAAATCATATCCTAAATAAATGCTATTTTATAAAGCAGAACCATCGCGAATAGCCAAGTTAAGCTCGTTTTCCCCCGCCTTTTCTTTTAGTCTCAGTTAGACTTAGCTAAAAGAGATAACAAAAGAGTGAACACGCCGCAACCTCTTAACTATAGATTGGAGAAAGCTGAAATGGAAAAGATGCGCATAAAAACAGATTCCTCTATTTCTTTTCGTAAAAGTTTATTCGGTTTTTGCGATTAATAGGAATAATCCAAGCGCGAGGAGTATTAGGCTTAAAACGCCGAAAAGTCCTGTATAGGCGCCCAGGGCTTGGCTGCTTGTGAACGTGAAGTATGTGGCTAAAGCTCCAACAATCAAGAGTAGTAGGCCGAAGAATTTTTCGGCTGCGGCTATTCCGAAACCACCATCTTCGCTCATAGTCTAATCGCTCTCTTCGTGAATGTGTTTCATAAATAGGCAAGGAAGTGTTATTTTAAATTTCTTGTTTTTATCGGGTTTCTTCAAGTTTTGCTGGAAGATACTCGTCCACGATGTATGTTAGGCCGTATCTGCTGAAAGCCTCCTGTTCGGCCTTACGCTTTATCTTCATGAAGGTTTTTATTTCCCTTTGCCACAGCGGGTCCTCTTTATACCTTGGGTCTTTCTGCAGTTCGTAAAGTCTTTTCATGTCTATTTCGTCTAAAGGGTCTGTGGGCAGCTTATAGTTAACTATGTCCGTCGCCCAAACACCGCTCCATTTGGCGTCAGGCGTTGTCAAGTCTCTAAGGTGGGCGGCGTTCGCCGAACCTGAAATTATAACCATGGCTATGTGCATCCCCCACGGGTCGCCATCTGTGAAGATGAAAACTGGAAGGTTTAGCTCTTTATTCAGTCTTCTAATAAAGTGGCGGGTTGCCCGCGGAGCCTGCCCAGCTGTAAGCACAAGCAACGCGTTAAACTTTTTGTGCACATTTTCTTCGATAAACCTTGTGAAAAGACCGCCTTTCTCTATGGCTATAACTTTGTCGGCAGTTGTTTCCACAAACTCAGCTGAGGTTAGGGCTGGCCCTATCATGACACCGTCAGGGTGCGATGTTAAGTTTAGGGTTTTTCCTTCGTAACCTGGCACCGTGTATCGTATTGTTAGGTCTCCGAAGACTGCGGAACGTTCTTCTGGGAATATGTTGAAGTCTTCCCTTGAAAAGCCAAGCACTGTCTCCAAGTCTGTTATTATGTTGTTTGATTCTTGCTGGTCTTTGAAGGTCATTTCATATGCTTGCGCCGAATAGTAAACATCTCTGAGGGTTGAAGTTTTCCTTTGTGAAGCCAACTCGTGAGAGAATAGGGCTGTCCATACAAGCTGAGCGAAGGGTTTTAAGTGGCGGATGTTGCGGGCGCTTCTCCTAACTGTCTTATCTCCCAAAATAAATTGCCTAAGTTTTGGGTCATAGTAAATGTTGTCGGTGGAACGGCTAGGCATCTCTACAGATGGAAAATAGCCCTTATCCATCTGTTCGTAAATTTTAATTCCAAGGTTTTCTAGGCTGGCTAAAACTTCCTTTCTCCTTTCTATTATACTGCTTTTATATTTCTTCGACTCCAAACTTTTTCACACTCCTCAAAAGTTTCTCTATATCTGGAGTTTTCTCTCTCCCAGCAAGCTTCGCCGAGAACTGGGCTATTTTTGGGAGATATCTGCCGAAAACTCCGAGTCTTTTCTTTTCTTTGTCTACATGTTCCCGTTTTGTAAGGAAATGCTGAAGTTGCCGCGCAACCTCTCTTAAACCGTTGGCTATTTCCCGCCTAACTTCTGGTCTATCGGCGATAAACTCTTTTCCAACAGTTTTATACGGAACCTTCGTGCTGCAGATATGTACAACTATTGCGATCGGCATGTCCGGCGTAACCTTGTATCTCCGCCAGTTCATCGCGTTTATAACCTTAACTGAAACATCGCTTGCCTCATCATAAAGCAGCGGGATTCTATTAGCGAAACGGTAAATTATAAAGTTGCCTTTCTGGGGAATTTCCCCGCCGTAGGCTATCGCCACCTCAACTATGAAGGGATGCCCAGCATAAGTTGACGGTTTCCGCTGGTGAACAGCCACAAATTCTGGTTTCAACTCTTTTAGTACGCCTGTTCTCAGCAGCTCTTCGCCCAGAGGAGACAAACAACTTGCATCCGGCGGCAGAAAATCCTTAAACTTCTTAAGCATATGCATGAGCCGAACAATTTCATCGTGGGAGAGCTTCTTCGGGTTTTTGGAGGGGCTTATGTTGCTGAACTCCAAAAACTTGCTTGCAGTGATTTCTCCAACCCTGTGAAAGTGGTTCTTCAAAAACTCAAGCATATTTTTGTAAGGTGTCACTTGTATGAGACGCTGCAAAAGCTCCACATCAACACCATAAGGGTGGGGAAGGGTCTCCTTAGGCGGGTCTGGCATAAGAGTGGTTGCCCTACTAAACTTGTAAAGCCTGCCTTTAGGGTCTACAAAGGTTAAGTTAGCGTAAGGGTTCACCATGGCCGTCTGCTTAAAATAATCCAAGATTTTTGGCATAGCCCTTAAATAGTCGCCTTCAAGACTGAATTCGACTATTGTCCCCCGCCACCCCTCCTTGTTCAAAAAAACTCTCCTATCAAGAATTATTGGGCGGTTTCTTTGAATGTCAATCATAAGCTTATACATGAAAATCTTTGATATGCCAGTGCTGGAGATTATAAAGGCAGGCTGATGTGTCGTGATTTGCCCGTACAAAATTGCCATTTTGCCGCCTAAGCCGAAGGTTCCCCTCTGCTGTTTAAGTTTATATTTTGAGCCGAAGAGCACTTGTCCAAAAGCTGAAGGAATATGCCTAGGCGGAACTCCAATGCCGTTGTCTTCAACCCTCAACTTGTAGATTTGTGTTTCTTTGCTTGCTTCTCCTTCAAAAGATAGCCGAACATAGATTTCAGGAGGGATTTTGAGGCTTTCGGCAGCATCTAAAGAGTTTTCCACAAGCTCTCTTATAGCGGCAAAAATGGCTCTAGTAGGATTTGTGAAGCCAGCTATGTCGCGGTTGCGATAGAAAAAGTCTGATGCACTTATCTCTTCAAAGGTTACTTGCGCCACTTAGCTCCACCGGCACCTCATTGACGAAATCACCTTTTACCTACGCACGGCTCACACTTTAATTTAACTATGCCTTTCGAAAAGAAATGTTCATTTTTTAAAGGGTTCGGGCAGCAACTCTCTAATAGTCTTTACCTTAAGCGTTTCAAACAGAACCTTGCCGCTTTCAACTTTTGCCATGAGAATTTTAATTTCGGGATTCGCTGCAAAATCAAAAATATACTGTAAACATGCTCCACACGGCTTGGTTTCGCTTTCAGTTTTGATGTCAGTTACGACGGCTATTTCCTTAATCTTCTTGTTTCCATGCAAAACCGCGTGGTGTATGGCGCATCTTTCAGCGCAAACGCCAAGTCCTGAAATCCAGCTTTCAACATTACAGCCACCATAGATTTTGCCGTCTTCAGCTAAAACGGCGGCGCCAACCTTGAAGCCCCAAAGCACATGGGCTGTTCCCATAGCCTTGGAAGCCTCCTTTAATAGCTTATTCTCTTCTTTTCCAATATGGATCATGGCTATTCCTCGTCTATTATGCTTTTGTGGCGCACATAGTAATACTCGCCTATTTCTTTCTGGAAATTGTCAAGTTTTGAGCCTTCCTTGTTAACCCGCGGTCTCTTTGTGGCAGGATCTCTTCTAAAAGTTACATTCATCTCTTTCAAGAACATGTTCATTCCATCTCTGAGGCTTGTAGGCGGGTTTGCTGTGCCTTTTATTCCAGGCTCTCCTGTGAAAATCATTAGGCGATCTGCAATAAAGTCTTGGGCTACCACGTCATGTTCAACGACGAAGGCTGTTACGTTACGAGCTTCGATAACTCGGCGGATGGTTCTCGCCATGTTAAGCCTCTCCTCTACGTCTAAATATGCGCTTGGCTCGTCTATAAGATAAAGTTCAGCTTTTCTAGATAGGCATGCGGCAATTGCCGTTTTTTGCAGTTCGCCTCCGCTGAGTTCAGCTACATTTCTTTCTAAAATCTGGTTTAATCCAAGAGGATGAAGAATTTCAGCCTTATACCATCCAGACGTGAAATCCTCTTTTGCAATGCTCATCAAAAGTTCTTGAACTGTTCCTTCATATTCGGCTGAAATGTATTGGGGTTTGTAGCTTACCTTCAACTCCTTAAACTCTTTTCCATCATCAGTTTTTTCTATTCCAGCTAGAATCTTCACGAAACTTGTCTTTCCTATGCCGTTAGGCCCCAAAATGCCGACGATTTCGCCCCTTCTTATTTCGCCTGGCTCTGCGACAAGCTTGAACCCTTCATAAGTTTTTTCCAGTTTACCCCATTTCAAAAGTTCTTCGCCGGTGCCCAAGCATACAGTCGGAGGCTTTTCGTGGAAAATTATGGCTTCTTTTCTAAAACGAACGTTTTCGTCTGGAATAAAGCCTTGAAGGTAAATGTTTATGCCTGTTCTTACGCCGTGAACATGGGAAACTATTCCATAAACTCCAGCTTCACCGTAGAAAATGCATATTTGATCTGACAAATAGTCTATTATTGCAAGGTCATGTTCAGCCACCACAACAGTTTTTCCGTCTTTTTTTAGGCTTCTTATGGCCTTGGCAACTTCAAGCCTCTGTTTTACGTCAAGATAGCTTGATGGCTCGTCAAAAAGGTAGACGTCAGCCTCTCGGCATATGGCAGCGGCTACGGCTACCCTTTGCAGTTCGCCGCCGCTTAAGGCTTCCAAAGGTCGATTCCAAAGTTTTTCCAGTTCAAGTTGCCCCGCAACACTGTCAAGCACCTTTCGTTCATCCACTTTTTCTAAGAGTTCGCCGACTTTGCCTGAAACCACTTTGGGGATTTTGTCCACATATTGGAGTTTATGCACAACCCTAAGTTTTCCTTCACTCATCTTCTGGAAATAGTCCTGAAGGGTTGAACCTCTAAAATACTTTATAATCTCGCTCCAGCTTGGCGGATTTTCGTAGTTTCCAAGGTTGGGCTTAACCTCGCCTGAAAGCACTTTCAAAGTTGTGGTTTTGCCTATACCGTTCTTGCCAAGCAGCCCCAGAACAATTCCAGGCGAAGGCGTGGGAAGCCTATAAAGCTTGAAGGCGTTTGGTCCGAAACGGTGGCTGCATTGGGTTTCCAGCTCATCTGGAAGGTTAACTATTGAAATTGCGTTGAAGGGACACTTTTTGACGCAGATGCCGCAGCCTGAACAGAGGGATTCAACAATAACTGGTCTGTCATCTTCAAAGCGGATTGCCTCAACTCGGCTGCGGACCATGGGGCAGAAACGATAACACAGCCTACCGCATCGTTTTGGCTTACACTTATCGGAATCTAACACGGCTACTCGAGTCATTTTTCACCAACAATGCCAAACTATAACAATGATAAATATGAACCTTTAAATGAGAATTAATCGCTCTAAAAACTTTTCGGACTAAAAAGAAATAAAGTGGAGTTTAAAACTGGTAGCTTTTACCACTCCTCTTCTTCCCACTCTTCGTCCTCTTCCCACTCTTCTTCTTCCCATTCCTCTTCTTCCTTAAACACGCTTTTACACCTCCTCAAAGGCCTTTTGCATAGGGAGAGCAAGCTCAGACTATTTTAAACGTTTTCATTCGGCATTTGTCGATAATACAGATCAGAAAAACTGTTGCTTTAAAAGCTTACTCCAGAATTTTTGCCGTAAGAGAAGCTTTAGGCTCACGCATTTCTGGTGTAATACACGCCCAGCACAAGTTTGCAGAATTATGTGCAGCGCCAATCTCCCCTCGAGGGTTAACAGCAATTAACCCCATAGGATTGTAGGTTCCAGTCATTCTCTGATTAACAAGTTTTATGGCCTTTTCAACAGCTTCTTGGGCTGTTTTTCCGCTTTCCATATGGTTGCAAACAGTTTTAGCCAAAACAAGTCTTATGGCTATTTCGCCAAGGCCTGTTGCGGAACATGCACCACTTTGGTTGTCAGCATATGTGCCGCATCCAATTAACGGCGAATCTCCGATTCTTCCAGGAAGCTTTAACGGAAAACCGCCGGTGGATGTTGCAGCTGCCACATTTCCATCCTTGTCCAGGGCAACAGCGCCGACGGTTTCTAAATTGAAAAGTTTTGGATAACGCCTAACCAAGTTTGCAAGTTTTGGCAGTTCAAATTTTCCTTCAAGCAAAGCCCTTTTTTGCTGTTCATACCGTTCAAGTTGAGATTCTGCCACGGGGTTTCTTCTTTCAAGTTTAAACATGTTGGCAAGCTTTTCTGCACCTTCGCCCACCACGAAAACATGGTCAGTTTTCTCCATAACTATTCTAGCTAAACGAACAGGGTTTTTAATATCTCTTAGAAGCCCTACAGCCCCTGCCTGAAGCGTTTTCCCATCCATGACAGAGGCTTCCATTTCTACGCTTTTTTCTATGTTTAGGCTTGAGCCGCAGCCAGCGTTGAAAACGCCTTCATCCTCCATAACGGCTACAGCCTCAACCACAGCGTCAACGGCGCCTCTACCACTAGCTAAAAGGTCAAAGCCCATTTTCGCAGCCTTTTTTACTCCTTCAAGGGCAGGCTGACTGCGTTCTGGATTCCATGCGCCAGCGCCGCCGTGAACAACAATTACTGGTTTTCGCATTTTCAAAGTCCAACACTTCCTAACGGAATTAATAGAGAAATTTAGACTTTAGATTTAAGGCTAGTGCCCTTATGAATCAAAATGGATAAATCCTCGTGATAGGATATTTCTTTGGGATGATGTGAGGCGACGGCTAGGAGCCTTCAAGCTGTGAAAAAGCCAACTAACCTGCACTGACCCCTTAAAAGGTGTAGACCATGCTGAGAGACTTTAACCTTTTAGCAACAACCTCGCGAGGCAACGAGGATGAAGTTTGTTCTGAACTGTGGTATTTACTGGGTCAGATAGGCGATTCGGCGCCAGTGGTGGATAAAACTGGCGTTGCAGGCTTAATTGCCGCCAAAACCGCGTTCAATCCATTTGAGGTCGTAGAGAAGTTTCGGCTTATTCTCCGTGAACGCCCCTACGAGTTTCGCTATATACTTAGGGTTATCCCCATTGAAAAGGTTGTGCGCACAGACTTGAGGGAAATTCAACGCGCAGCCACAGAGCTGAGCGCAAAAATTGGAAAAAATGAAACTTTCCGCATTACTGTTGAGAAACGTTTCAACGAAACTCCTACGAAGGACATTATAGAGGCTGCAGCATCAAACATTGAAAGGAAAGTTGACTTGAACAATCCGCACAAAATTCTCCTCATCGAAGTCGTTGGAGGTTTTACAGGCATATCTTTGGTGAAGCCAGAAGATATATTGTCCGTCGTGAAAGAGAAAGGACTGTAAACTAGCGCCGAGTGGAAAGTAGAGCCATACGCTCAATAACAAGGTCCACTACTGCTTTTTCTAAGTCATCTTTCGACATGACACTTCCTATTTCTATTTCTGAAATCTCAAAAGCCTTCTTCAAAGCCCTAATTTTCTCTTCAGAAAGCATTAGAACCTTGTCGTCGCGTTTTGCGTTCAAAAGCTCTGCTACACAAGATAGGGCAGAATTTACGCTTTCAGCGTCCCTGCCTATAACAAGCACGGCGATTTCTGAAACCCCCTTTTTTATTCCAATAAGCTCCATGGCTTTTCGTATTTGACGCTGGGCAGAAGCATAAAGCATTATTTCAACTGCCAAGCTTTTGGAGATGTTGGTTTGGTTTTTGAAAGCTGTTAAGGCGTTTAAAGAGGCAAAGTATAGATGCTGCCAAGTTGCCACAAGTTTCGCATTGAAGAACTGGAATTCCAAATCTAAACATATTTTGTTTTTAACAGTATCTAGAAATTTTTCAACATCTGCTATTTTTACATCTTTAAAGCCAGCGATTGCAACATGCTTTCCAAATTCTTCCAAGCGCCTTAGCAATTTTCTTCCTCAAGAACTTCTTTCAAAAATCTATCGACAAGCTTCTTGGAAAGACCTGCCCTCACAAGTTTCACCATTTCCTCTTCTAATGGCTTATTTTTTTCTCTGCATTTTTTAATAATCTTTCTAATGGTCTCTTTTATTTCCCACGGGAAAACTATCCAGCGGCTGGTTTCCCTTGCATAATAGTCCGGGGTGATTATGCTCCATGGTTTATAATAGATTGTGGCTATTTTCACCTCGGTTGCGCCCTCCTTAGCTAAGTGCTCCTTAATAAGTTTGAGGCTTTTGCCAGTGTCGGCAACCTCGTCAACAACAAGCACTTTCTTGCCAGCTACATTTACGGAAACTGGCTGCGTCAGGGTTGGTTCACCCTTTGTTTCCGCAACTCCAAGATAGAATTCCACTTTGACGTTTGCAAGGTTCGGATTATCCAATAGGTCTGAAAGCACACGGGCTGGAGGCCACCCTCCCCGGGAAACACCCACAATTATGTCTGGTTTAAAAGAGTTCTTTTTAATTTCTTGAGCTAGACGCAGAAGCATCATGTATATTTTGTTCCATGTGGGAACTTCAAACTCGAGGTTTTGACTCAACAGTTTCTCCTCTTTAAAACGCATAGAAGTTGAATAGGGAGAGAATTTTAATCTTTCTAAAAATAAAGAGGGGGAAAAGAGAATTTTGGCTTAACAAAAATGGGAATAGAGCGGAAGGTTTTAGTCGAATTCTGAAGGCTCTTTAGGAGGCTTCTCTTTTTCCTTTTCCTTTTCAAGGCCCTTGGCTGCAATTACATCGTCGATCTTTAGAATCATGTTCGCTGCTTCGCTGGCAGACTTGATTACTTGAAGCTTTACCCGCAGGGGCTCCACTATGTTGAGTTCAAGCATGTCTCTGATTTTTCCCGAAAACACGTCAACACCATAGGAAGGCGTTGAAGCGCTTTCATGTTTCGCCCTTAAAGCAACCATAATGTCAACTGGGTCTAAGCCAGCATTTTCAGCTAGCGTCAATGGAATAGACTCGACAGCTTCTGCGAAAGCCTCTATGGCGAGTTGTTCGCGGCCGCCAACTTTCACCGCATAGTCTCTAAGCTGCCTCGCCACTTCAGCTTCTGGAGCACCGCCTCCTGGAACAATTTTTCCATCTTCAATGGCGTTTCTGACAACGCAAAGTGCATCATGCAGTGAGCGTTCAGCCTCGTCAACCACGTGCTCTGTGCCGCCTCTAACCACTATTGTAACAGCTTTTGGGTTTTTGCATTCACGCACGTAGACGAGTTTGTCGTCGCCTATCTTGACTTCCTCAACGGTTTTTGCCTCGCCGAGCACGTCTGGTGTTAGGTCTTTGACGCTAGCAACTATTTTGCCACCAGTGGCTCTGGCAAGTTTCTCCATGTCGCTGCTGCTGACGTTTTTCACTGCTAAAATGCCCTTCTTAGCAAGGAAGTGCAGTGCCACATCGTCTATGCCCTTCTCGCATAAAACAACATTAGCGCCCACTT